>MDSV01244742.1_pt1 | contig 38040 bp, 29 predicted proteins | sample 810851 | NCBI WGS metagenome assembly MDSV01 (sample SAMN05326640, study PRJNA326480) | marine metagenome | isolation source: seawater | place: Atlantic Ocean: North East | collected 2012 | reverse complement strand
TGAAGGCACCGAAAACGATCCTAAAAACATATATGCTAATTCTAAATTTTTATTTGATAAGTACGTTGAATGCTTTTTAAATATTCCACACAGACCACAGATCGTAGGCTTAAGATACTACAATGTTTTTGGACCTCTAGAACATAACAAAGGAAAGATGGCCTCAACTATATATCAGTTTTATCAACAAATTAAAGAACACAAAAAAATAAAAATTTTTAAAAATAGTAAAAATTATCGAAGAGATTTTATTAATGTTAAAGATGTAGTAGACGTAAATTTACATTTTCTTGAACACAAAAACATATCCGGTATTTATAATTGCGGCACTGGGACAGAAAGAAGCTTTTATGATATTGTTGATATACTACATAGGCGTTATAATTTTGATATAGAAGAAATTGATATGCCCGATTATATAAAACAAAAATACCAAACGTTTACCAGTTCAGACAACACTAAACTCAATACTATAGCTAAATACAACAATTCATTTATGACATTAGAAGAGGGAGTAAATGAATATTTAAACCTTTTAGAGCAAAAATGAAATTAATTTTTACTAATGGATGTTTTGACATTGTTCATCGTGGTCATTTAGAATTGCTACGCTACTGTCAATCTTTAGGTAGGGTGATAGTGGGTTTAAATAGTGATGAAAGCGTTAAAAGACTTAAAGGTGAAAATAGGCCAATAAACCACCAACAAGATCGAAAGTTTTTGTTAGAATCCTTGTCTTATGTAGATGAGGTAATGATATTTTCTGAAAACACCCCTTACAATTTAATAAAGCAAATAAAACCAGATATAATCGTCAAAGGCGGCGACTATAATATTGATAATATTGTAGGTTCTGACATGTGTGAGGTAAAAATTTTTAATTATATCGATGGGTATTCAACAACAAAAATTATTGAACGTGCTGATAATAGGTGACAGTTGCCTAGATGTATATCATTATGGCACGTGTGATCGCCTTAGTCCGGAAGCCCCAGTACCTGTTTTAAAACTTTCCCATACAGAGCGAAAAAATGGAATGGCTTTAAATGTTAAAAGTAATTTAGAGTCATTTAATGTACATGTAGATATTTTTACCAATCATCAAACGATTACAAAAGAAAGATACGTGGATATTAAAACCAAAAATCACCTTTTACGTTTTGATACCGGTGAAGCATGTAAGCTAAAACCGTTTACCATAAAGGATGCTGATAGAATAGAATATAGTGAGTATGATGCTATAGCTATAGTTGATTATAATAAAGGATTTATTGACCATTCAGTAGCTATGTGTATATCCAAGAAATGTTCTGATTACAAGATACCTTTGTTTGTTGACAGTAAAAAGATTGACTTATCATGTTTTTATAATGGTATTATTAAAATTAATGATCTTGAATATTCCAATGTTAAAACATATCCAAGCAAATACGAGCTTATTGTCACTCATGGCTCAAAAGGTGCTGAATATAAAAAAGTTTTATACCCTACAAGCCCTGTAGAAGTACATGATGTATGCGGAGCCGGCGACACTTTTTTCGCCTCTTTAATATATAAATATTTATCTACAGAAAATCTTGTTAAGGCAATAAAATTTGCAAATAAATGTGCTAGAATAACAGTGGCTAAAGAAGGAACATACAGTTTAAACAAGAAGGATGTTAAAAGTGTCTCTAGATAAGAAAACTATTAATTATAAAAGTATAGATGGAAATATAAACGAAATTACCTTTCACGATCTTTTATCTGAAGGTCACAACATGGACAAGTTTATCAGACAAGAAACTCTTTTTGAAAGACCTGATCATAACTTTAAACATATTCTTTCTTTATTAAAAAAAGACTCAGTGGTATATGATATTGGTTCTTATATTGGAACGTTTGCTATCCCAATGGCAATTGAAGGAATGAACGTTTATGCGTTTGAAGGATTTCCGGAAAACTATCGTCGTTGCGTAAAAAATACGGCTCCTTACGATATAACAAATTATCTATGTGCGGTAAGCGATAAAGAATATTCAACTTATTCTAAATTTAATAATTGCACTGATAATGAGTTACATGAAACCGAAATTAAATACTATCGATTTGATGATTTTGTCAAAAAAAACAACCTACCGGAACCACAATTAGTTAAAGTAGATATTGAAGGAATGGAAAGCATAGCCTTACATGCTATGACAAATCTTATAGAAAATGTCCGACCAATTTGGTCTATGGGGTATCATTATAAATTTTATTCTGAAATAGAAGGATATCCAGGCTGGGTAGATGTTGAAGATGGAGGTTTTGATTTCCAAAGGTTTCATGAATTAGACTACAGAATATTTAACGAAAATGGTTATTTAATGCCACCAGATATTTTAAATTATCGCGGCGGTGAATTTATGTTTATACCTAGAGAGAAATATAAAATAAAATAATGACATACATATTTGATATTGATGGCACATTGTGTACTCTTACAGATGGAGAGTATACCAAAGCCCAACCGTTTAAGGATAGAATCAACAAAGTAAACAAATTATATACGGAGGGCCATACTATAATTTTATTTACCGCTAGAGGAATGGGGCGAACTAATAATAATTCAAAAATTGCTCATGAAATGTTTTTTGATTTGACTCAAAAGCAAGTAAACAAATGGGGGGTTTTATATCATCACCTATTGCTTGGAAAACCCGCTGGAGATTATTATATTGATGATAAAGGAATAAATGATGAAAACTTCTTTAGAAATTAATTTTGTCCCTAAAGGATGGGGATTTGAAAAATGGATTGTTAACTGTGAAGAGTATTGTGGCAAATTATTATATTTTGTAAAAGATAAACGGTGCTCTTGGCACTATCACGAGCTTAAAGACGAGGTGTTTTATATACAATCAGGTAAAATCTTAGTTAAATACTCTGATGGTAATGATATTAACGAGGCTGAAGAATTAATTCTAAACAAAGGTGATAATTTTCATGTCTATAGAGGCTTGCGTCATCAAATGATCGCATTAGAGGACACTGAATTATTTGAGTTTTCAACTCAGCATTTCGATTCGGACAGCTATAGAATCCAAAAGGGAGATTAAATTGTCTTTTAAATTTACCAATAAAAAACCACCGTACAAAAAAGTTTACTTTGGTATTAATGGTCAATTTGGCGATATTGTAATGCAGGTACCTGCTTTGGAACAATTTATCAAAGATAATCCGGATACAAAAATAGTTTTTGGGATGGCTGATAAATATAAAGATATTTTACCTATGTTTTACAATTATCATGAAAATATAATTGATTATAAAATTTGGGAGGGATACAACGACTGGCCAACAAAATCCGATTTAGAATATATCAATTCACAGAATTTTGATGCCATGTTCCCTTGTAAGATACCAACGCATGACGAACCGGATTGGCCAAGATATCGACACATCTGCTCAGAAACGGCCCATATAATGGGGTTAAAAACAGACTTGATAGATATTAAGCTTCCCCCAATAGAAGATGTTGTTCGTGAACCAAAAACAGTTGCTTTGCATTTATTTTCTAGTAAATATCCTGGTGGGATTAGATCTGTTGACATTCCACAACAAAATTTTATAGTTAATTTTTTAAGAAAAAAAGGATACAAGATATATCAATTGTCGGGCCCCGATCAACCACATGTTAAGAATACAACTTTTTTTAGGGGAACTTATTTTGAAAGTTGTAAAAAAATGCTTAGTACTGATTTTCTTGTGACGTGCGATTCAGGAATGCCATGGATTGCTTCTGCTTATAATCATCATACAATAGCACTTCATTCTTCTGGGTATAATCTACACGCAAGAGCAGCCGGCGAGCTTACCACTAAAAGTTGGACACCGGTTAATCCCAATGCGGTCATTTTAGAGGCTTATAGAGCCACGGACATTCCTGTTTCCGATATATTAAAAGAAATAAAAAACAAAATAGAGGTTACATCATGAAAATTTCTTTATTAACTCCACCATCACCGAACGCAGAACCATGGTATCCCACCTTTGAGAAAAAAGGCGTCAAGGTATATTTTAATTCAGTTCATCCGGATTGTGATTTTATAATGAGTATTGCTCCTTCTGGGTATTTTGGATTATTGGAGATGTATCACAATACATTTCCCGACATTCCTATGATTATACACTTGTGGGATATGTATAAAACAATTTGGCAACCTCCGATTAAATATGATTGGCCTAAACATATACAATATTGTAAAGATGCTGTAGAGGTGTGGTGTCCTTCTAACGAAGTTATTCTTAGAGCCGGCGAGGAAGGCATTGATACCTCTAAGTGTAAATTAATAAGAACATGGGCGCGATTTTTTGATTATAAAGGTGAAGTAGCTGACAAAAGATATATACTTCAGCCACTAAGAGCTTATCCTAATGATAAAAATTACGGATGGCTTAAAAGAGCTGCAGCAGAATTAAATATTCCAGTTTTTGAGTCGCAAAACAGACTTTCCGAAGAAGAATTTCAAAAAGTAGTAGCTGAATGTAGTTTCATGTGTTGTGAATATCATGAAACTTCAACAGGAGGATTAACTCTCATAGAGGGGTATAATTTAGGAAAAGTATCTGTTGTCAGCAATTCGCCCTACCAAGGGGTACGAGATTACCTAGGAGATAGAGCCATATATTTTGATGATAACAACTATGAAGACTTTAAAGCTAAAATTAAAGAGACTTGGGAAAACACCCCGGTATTAGATCGCAAGGAATGCGAAACTTTTTGTAGTCAACATCCTACGTTGGATGACGTAGTTGATCAAATGATAGAAAGATTAGAGGCTCTTAAAGGTTGAATAAAAAAGTCTACATAGCCACCGCACGAGATATTGGCGAAAAATGTAAACAATGGGCCAAAAATAACATGTGTGATGGTTTTGAGTTGGTTGACAACATAAACACCTCTGATATCATTGTATCTGTTTTATATGATAAGATTTTTAAACCAGATGTTGTGAACAATAAAAAATGTTATAACTTTCACCCCGGTATTTTGCCTGATTACAAAGGATGTGGTATATGCAGTTGGGTAATCATCAACGAAGAGGAATATATGGGAACAACTCTTCATCTTATAGACGAAGGGGTTGATACGGGTGATATAATAGAAATAAGAAAATTTCCAATACAAAATAACGACACTTCCTGTACTTTGTTTAAAAAAACAGAGGAATTAATTTATGATATGTTTAAAGATTGGTTTCACAGGCTACTTAGAAAAGATTATGTTGCTAGTCCGCAGGAGACTTTAAATAAAAATAACATTTATTATAAAAAAGATCTTAAAAAGGCAATGAATTTAACTAAGTTCGCACGTGCCTTTTATTTTCCGGAGAAGCCTTCGGCATATTATTATGATAGCTCCGGTAATAAAATAGATATATCATTTTGATTAAAAATAAAGGAAAATTATATGACAAGAGATATTAGAAATAAAAATGTTTGTGTTATCGGAGGAGCCGGCTTCCTAGGATCTCATTTGGTTGATCATTTAATCGATGATAGAGGATGTAAGGTTCTAGTATTAGATAATCTAATCACTGGTTTAAAAAAATATGTAAATGATAAAGCTGATTTTCTTTGGTATGATATTCGAGATGATGAAAACCAATTAGCAAAAATATTTTTAGATAATAATATTGAATATGTTTTTAATTATGCTGCGGAGCCTTATATTCCAGAATGTTTTGAAAGGCCAATGCATTTCTTTGATATTAATGCGACTGCTGTTCTGCGCGTTTTAAATGCGTGCCAAAAAGCACAAATTAAAGGACTCCTTCAGGTTTCCTCTGCAGAAATTTATGGCGATATGAAAGGCAAGATTACAGAAAAAGACCCTGTTGAGCCTCACTCTACCTATGGCGTCTCAAAAATTGCTGCTGATGGTTTAGTTCAGGTTAGATGGAGAGAGGGAAAGGTGCCTGCTATAGCCATGCGTCAATTTAATTGTGTTGGAGAAAGAGAAACACACCCTTATGTAATCCCAGAAATTATAAACCAATTGAATACTTCAAACACCATCCACCTAGGAAACAATTCATTTAGAGATTTTCAATATGCCGGCGATGCTGTAAGAATGGCCGTAGAATTGCTAGAAAAGGGTGATTTTGGTGAAGTTTACAATATGGGAAGTGAAGATGGTATACAAATCTATGATTTGGCGCGTTTAATAGGAAAATTAATGGGCCATGGCGAAATAGAGATTATCGTAGATCAAGAAAGAGTAAGACCCTGGGAGATTTGGCATTTGCAATCCGATAATACAAAATTATATAATGTAATCGGAAAAAGAACTCCAACGTCTTTAGATGTTTCACTACAAAAGACAATTGACTATTATTATGAAAATGACAAAAAATGGGATTGGTAAAAGATGAGTTTTGAATCGATAAGGATATTTGAAGAAAAAATAGCAGATTTTTTTGGTGCTCCATACGCCGTCGCAACTGATTGTTGTACTCATGCCGTAGAGTTATCTTTACGATATACCAACGCAACTGAAATATCAGTACCAAAGCATACGTATATTTCAATTCCTTTGTTATCAAAAAAATTAAATTTAAAATTAACGTGGAAAGACGAAACATGGCTAGACTATTATTATGTTACTAAAAACGTAATTGATGCTGCGGTTCTTTGGAAGCCTAAAACATATGTTCCAAATACATTTATGGCTGTGAGTTTTCAGTTTAAAAAACATTTAAGTTTAGGTCGCGGCGGCGTTATTTTAATGGATGATAAAAGTGCCGCCTTGGAGTTGAAAAAAATGTCATACGATGGTAGAACTCCCGACACGCCATGGGCAACACAAAACATAAGCTCTATGGGTTACCATTATTATATGACACCCGAAACCGCAGATTTAGGTTTAGAAAAACTACCAGCCGCTATTAAAACGCCGGCTAAACAATGGACAACGGCAGATTGGCCAGATTTAACGCAAATGGAGATATTTAAATGAGATATTTAGTAACAGGGGCAACAGGCTTCGCAGGCCCTCATTTAATAAATAGAATATTAGAAGACGATAATGAAGTAGTTGCCATGGTAAGAAATTTAGATACTTGTCGCGACATCAAAAACATTGTTGGAGATAATATTGATAAAATTGAATTTGTATATGGCGATCTCACAGACTTAGACTCTATTTCCGATGTATTTGCGGGAGAAATGTTTGAGGGGGTTTTTCACCTAGGCGCCTTTGCTCATCCTCCTTCTTCATTTGAAACGCCTTTGTTAGCAACACAAACTAATGCGCTTGGTACAGCAAGAATATGCGATGAGATAATTGAAAATATGCCTTTGTGTGTTTTGATGAATTGCTCTACCCCCGAGGTGTATGGAATATGCCCTGCTGACTCTAAGATTAATGAAAGCACGCCATACAATCCTAACAATCCCTATGGAGTTTCTAAAGCTGTGGCTGATATGTACGTTACGGAAAGAACCCACAATACGGATTTAAGAGCGTTTTCCACCCGCGCATTTTCACACACTGGTCCGCGTCGAGGAAGTAATTTTTCTATATCCTCAGATGCTATTCAGATAGCAAGAATATTAAAAGGACAACAAGAGCCAGTTATAAAAATTGGTAACATGACATCTCAACGCATTGTTGCTGATGTAAGAGATGTCGTGGATGTTTATTATCGTTTAATGTTAGAGTTTCAAAAAGATAATATAGAATGTGGAGAAGTGTTTCATATTGCCGGTAATGACTTACATCCAATGCAGTACTACTTAGATAAGATGCTGGAGTTGTATAGCTTAGAAAACGTAAAGCTTGAAATAGAACCTAAATTTTTTCGAAAAGTTGATATTCCTATTCAAATTCCAGACGATTCTAAAGTAAGAAATTTTTTAAATTGGAAACCAACAATTCCAATTGAAAAAACACTTAAAGATTTAGTAGATTATTGGTTAGGAGAAATTTAATGAGTATTAAAGATGTTGATGGGCACAAATTAATGTATTACCCTGAAGAAGTTGCGACGTGGAAACGCACGGGTGCCGGTACACCTTTACATGTTGAAATTGGACCCACAAACAGATGTCAACACCACTGCAGTTTTTGTAGCGTTGATTGGATTACCCATGGTGTAATTCGCATCAATACGGAAGTCTTAGTAAAAGGTATCCACTCAATGGCTGATGTGGGAGTTCGCTCGATTTATTTTGCCGGCGAAGGAGAGCCACTTTTACACCCCGGAATGGAACAGTTTGTACAAGCAGCCCATTCACGTGGCATAAAAACCTCTATGGCAACAAATGGAGGATTATTAAATGAACGCAGATTAAAGGATTTATTACCTTATTTTTCTTGGATTAGATTTAGTGTTGATGCTGCAACGCCAGAGTCGCATGAAAGCATCCACAAGTCTAAAGATTTTGATAGAGTTATAAAAAACATTAGAAGAGCGGCACAATTTAAAAAAGACAATGGTTTGGCAGTAGAGCTAGGCGCCCAATTTATTGTGTTAGAAGAAAATCTTGGCGAGTTAGAAATGTTTGCTGATATGATGAAGGATGTAGGAGTAGACAATATTCAGTTTAAACCTCACCATAACCATCCTAAAAGCGCTTCAAATCCAACCCTGTATAATTTAACAGATGAAGCACTAAGACAGAGGTTATTAGCTCGAAGTACTGATGATTTTCAAGTGATGGTAAGAAGTCGCAACTTGGAAGAAATGCCTCAAATTCCGGGCCAAAGTCACAATTATTGTTACAAAAAGTGTTATGCTTACAACTTTTTAACGTTGATTGATGCCAAGGGTAATTGTTATGGTTGTAATATCTTTTATGATCAAAAAGATTATAGTTTTGGCAATATTCATGACCAAACTTTTGAAGAGATTCACACAAGTGGTCAGGTACAAAAAATTATTGACAAAGTAGCGGCATTAAACCATGAGCCATGTGGAAATTATAAATGCCGCCCTCATGTTTTAAATGAATACCTAGATAGGATAAAGAATCCTGAAGTTAATGATGAGTTTATTTAATGAAAATCTTATTTGTTGGCGTCTTCGATAAAGAAGGAAAGTCAACTAACAATTCTCAAATATTAGCAATTAAAAAGCTTGGTCATCAAGTGAGTGGTTACAACTATCGACAAAAAGCAATTGAGATGGGTAACACACCTCGCGATAACCATTTGCTTGAAGTAGTTAAGAAAAATAAATTTGATTTAGTTTTATTTAGCAAGTGTAATGTAATTTCCGTAGCAACGTTTCAAGATATAAAAAAGCATGCTAAAACTTGTTTATGGTTTATGGATCCTCTTGTTTCATACAATGAGGAAATGAAAAACAAAACTAAAGTTGTAGATTATCTTTGTTGCGATAAGGAAAATGTCTTACAAGAAGCTCATGAGATAAACAATAACTCTTTTCATGTTTATGAAGGATACAATCAGGATATAGATAAACCGCGCGATACAAGCAAGGAGTACGATCTATCTTTTATTGGCAATATATATGGCAACCGACAAAACATAATTAATCAAATCACTCATCCGATAAAATTAATCTCTAATGCTTACGGATTTAGACATCCGGAAGAAGTAAGCAAAACACGTATTAACTTAAATATATGTACATCCGATGGAGCCTCAGACAGAGTGTATAAAATATTAGCTGCCAAGGGTTTTTTGCTTACTGATGACTGGAAAGGCCGCGAGAAAATCTTTACAGACAAAAAAGATTTAGTAATTTATAAAAACGTTGATGACCTAAATGAAAAAATTAATTTTTATTTAAAAAATCCCGAAGAAGCGGCCATAATAGCTGAAAATGGCTACAATTGTGTACAAAAATATACTAGAATAGAATGGGCAAAACAGATAATAGGCTATGCAAAACACGTCTAACAGCAAAAAAACTTTATTAGCGGGACCATGGGTTGGAGAATTTGGATGGGAATGTTTTGCGTGGCAAGGCTACGTTAGAGCACTATCTAGAAAATTTGATCAAACTATTATAATCTCTAGAAACAATTCTAAAGCTTTTTATGAAGACTTTGCTGATGTTTTTTATGGTTATGATCCTCCAAATGAACTTGCAGATTCATTTTTTATGTACAATGTAGATATAAAAAAATGTCTACAAGAAACAATTAAACAAAATAATATAACGTTGGATAAAAACACTACTTTGTTTTTACCCCGTAGAATTGGACTACCGCCTCAAACTCATTATACAGAATCGGTTTCGTTTGGTCCACACACTGTCACACCAGAATATATTCGATTTGGAGTTAAACAAGAATCAGAATACGATTATATTTTTCACATGCGCGCAAGAGATTTACGAAAAGAAGACAATTGGAGTCAAGAAAATTGGAAAAAACTTAAAACCTTATTGGGAGATAAAAAAATAGCATGTATTGGCACGAAAGAAGAAGCTGGCTGGATTGATGGTACTGAGGATTTGCGTTCTATACCTTTGAATGAGTTAGTAACACTATTAACCAACGCTAAATGTGTTTTTGGCCCATCATCCGGACCAATGCATCTTTCCAGCTTGTGTAATGTGCCGCATGTTGTATGGTCTATACCACAAAATAAAATTCGTTATGAAAAAAATTGGAATCCGTTGAACACGCCAATTTTATTTTTAGATGAACACTCATGGCATCCAACTCCCGAGTATATACATGATAAATTTATCAAATGGGGTATAAAATGAAAATAAACAACATTGGAATTATTGGCCATGGATTTGTTGGAAAAGCTGTAAATCAATTTAATGCGGTTTATGATACTAACATATATGATTTATACAATCCAATATACAACAGTGATAAACATAAAGAAAATGCGTACAACTCAGACATTGTATTTATAAACGTACCTACTGACTTGCAAGATAATCGCTTAGATACCACTATAGTGGAAAATTGTATACGAACCTATTCCGAAATAGGCAATAAAAACAATATTATTGTGATAAAGTCTACTATTCCTGTAGGAACATGTTCTGAGTTGAGTAAGAAATATGATTTAAATAATATTGTTTTTAATCCAGAGTTTCTTACCCAAAGAACAGCATTAGCGGACTTTATTAATGAAAAAGAATTATATTTAGCTGGTGATAAAAAGTATACCCAAAAAGTCAAGAAAGCCTATGAAAAATTTTTTAATTTCCATAACAATGTTGATGTGGAGATAATAGAAACTCCTACCTGGGAAGAAGTAGAACTACTAAAACTAGCACGTAATACTTTTTACAGCATGAAAGTGGGCTATTGTAATCATTTATATAATTTGTGTGAAAAATTAAACATAAGTTATGAGAAATTTAGATTACATTTTTCTCGCGGAGAATGGGTGGGTGCTCAACACACTATGGTACCAGGACCGGATGGTAAATTAGGATATGGTGGGAAGTGTCTTCCTAAAGATTCTATAGAGTTATTAAATTATTTTAAAAAACAAGATATAATGTTTGAAATGCTAGAAAAGTCTATTGGCTTTAACAAAAAGCAAAGGAGATGAAAATGACTGAAGTTAAACACACAAATCTATCTAAGCAAGCAGTAGGGGCTCTTATGATGGCATTGCAAAAATCATTACTAGAACAATCGGATATTGTTCCAGTTTTGGAAGGTTTTAAATTAACCAATTCACCTGAAGGTCTGGTGGTTTTAAACCCCCCTATTGTAAAGTTTAACGAAGATACAACAAAAAATCACGATTGGGATGTAGTATCAACACAACCTAATGATGGAAAACAAGCAAAGAACACTGCTACTGAGAATGTAGATTAATGCCAATATATGTTTATGAATGCGGAAGTTGTTTGGGTCTTTGGAAGGAGACTCATGGTATGTCCGAGGACGGTCCTGAAGATTGCTTTTGGTGCGATTCTAAGAACGTTTACAGGAAACCAAGCAACTTTAACAATTTAAGCAAAAGTAAACAAAATAGTGACAAAAAGGTTGGAGTTTTAACTAATGAATTTATAGAAAACTCAAAAGAAGACCTTAAAAGACAAAAAGAGGATTTGGAAAAAAATCGATGATAGAGATTTTATTTACATTTTCTATATTAAGTAATATATTTTTAGTATGGTATATTGTACAACTTTTGCGTCGATTTTTGGTTTTTCAAGATGAATTGGATAACTTTGCCATTAAGCTTGAAGAGTACCAAGGACATATTAAAATAATCAACAATTTAGAAAGATTTTATGGTGATGAGACTTTAGGAAATCTCCTTCGTCATTCAAAGTCCGTTGTGAAAGAGTGTCGCGAATTTCAATCTATTTTGTCGAGTGAAGATGACCTAGAGGAAATAGATTATGCCGAGGAAGAAGAGTAACAAAAAACATTATTTTACTAAAGTTCATGAAAATGCTATTATTGATTATTGTAGCAGTCAAGACCCTAAGTTAAGAAATGATCTTTATAAAGAATTTATTGGGCCTGTTTTCGATGAAATGGTAGATAAGATTGTTTATACTTATAAATTTACTTCTTTGCCAAACATTGATGCCTTGCGTGAAGATTGTAAAAACTGGCTTATTACAGTTTTAAACAAATTTGATCCATCTAAAGGCTCCAAAGCTTTTACATACTTCAGTGTGGTATCAAAAAACTGGTTTATAGCAGAAGTCAAAAAAACCTCCAAAAAAGCCAAAAGAGAAGTACATCTAGATGATTATTATTTTTCTTCTGAAACATCCACCACAATATCCAACTCAATGCAACAACTAGTGGTTCACAATGAATACCACAGCCAAAGAAACCATTTTGAATTCTTTTCCCATTTAAAACAAGAGATCGACGACTGGAAAAAACTTCCTCTTCGAGCAAATGAACAAAAAACCATTCAAGCTATAGAGATCTTATTTAAAGAGTCAGAAAATATAGAAATTTTTAACAAAAAAGCTATTTATTTGTATATTCGGGAGATTACTGGCTTAAATACCAAACAAGTCGTAAGCTCTCTTAATAAAATAAGAAAAAGGTATTCAGAGTTTAAAAAAGAATGGGACGAAAAATAACAGATTTAGAAAATTACATTGAAGAGGCAATTAAAAACATTAGAGATGATAGAGATATTACCTCTACTCTTCTTACAAAGATTTTCACAGAAATAAACAAAGTAGATGATTCTAGCACACATAAAGATCTTGGCTTTATAGCGGCTAAGTATGTAGAAACCCTCCAACGTTCGAACGAACAATTAGTCAAATTAGCATCAATTTTATCAAAGAAGGCAGACACTTCGGTGTCTCTTAGTGAAGATGATAAAAAAGACTTATTTGATGTAATTCAAGGAGACAAGGGTTAGATGACTAACTTATTTAACAACATTGTGACACCGGGCCTCGTTGATCCGATTGAAGATCGCGATACCGTAGATGCTTTAAAAAGTGGCCACGCTCAACTAAGAGAGGTAATGAAAGCCAGCTATGAACCTAACAAGTTAAAATCTCAAACTGAGTTTAATGCTATATGTTTGGCGCAATTATCTTCAGAATTAGTGGGAGATAAGACATTAGTAAGAGTCAAAGCACGTATTCCGGAAATTCATTGTATTCTTCCGCTGCCTTTGGGCGCAGACGATTACAACACGATTTCTCTTTACCCTACATTTCAGGCATCTGCCGCTGATTTTGCTAACGAAGGGATAACTACGGATGGCGCAATCGTACCGGGAACAAAATTAGTTGTAAGTTTTGATCAAATGGGAAACTTTAGAGGAGGAACATTAAAAAAGATATTTTCATGGCAGGAAACTCCTGCACCGGGCCCAGGTACCACGACGCCCTCTACGAGTCCCACAACCAATCCTTCGGGTAACCCCAACTCTAGTCCTAATGCCACACGTCCTCCAAATGCCGGCACAACGCCTCTTACCAGTACATCCGGCACTCGAAGTGCTAGGAGAAATACCGAAGCTTTGAAAAAAAAATATCAATTTAATACCAAACTAACAAGTAATAATCAAATTACAAATGCTCTTATTGACTCATGGTACGAGTTAATTCTCCTGACTAGAGGCAAAGCCGGCGGCGGTCCTATTAATGTAACGCAGGCTGATAGAGATGCTCGAAGGATCGGTTTGGATCCCACTTGGGATAAAAAAGACAAATCTAAGAGAATTCCAGGAAAATGGCACTTTCCTACAACTAAAAAAGGGTGGGGTGGAAAGTGTTGGCAATTTGCCTCGGCGTGGCTAACAATATTTAATAATATATTACAAGAACCGCATGGGAAACTTCCTTATTCCAAAGGACAGCCATCGCAAAGACCACCATTAAAAAAACCCAACGGTCGCCCATCAACTGCAGTGTATTATTTACCTAACACAAACTTATCTTGGATGAATGGAAGATATGCTAGCAAGCTTCCACGTGTAAAAACCCCCAATGGACGATATTTAGGCGCAGGGTGTACCTATAGTGATGCTGCAAAACTAGGATTACTTCCCGGCATGGCTGTACATACATCTGTAAATTGGGATCACAGACCGGCTTCAAATTATGGACTTCTAGATGCTTTTCACCATTGGGTGGTATATGTGGGTTATATAAACGGCAAGCATTATTTTGGAGATAGTAAAGGTATACATCCCGGATCTTTTTTCAACAGGTGGCATCGAAGAAGCTGGATTTGGCAAAGTTTTAACCATTCCGGTGGACCGGGCAAATATAGTTATACTAAATTGCGTGAATGGCTATCAAAAAAATACAATTGGGACGTGACTGCTAAAGGTCTAATTACAAAAGAAGCTTTCAAAGCCTTAGACTCATACTCAGTTAATGGATTAGTGCGCCATATATACACACCATTTCCCATGGAAGACGATACTTAAACAGGAAATAAAATGGCAATTACTTTACAGGCATATGCAGAAAATGATGGCAACAATATGAATGTCACGCTTAAAACTATAAAAGATTTATCTGAAATAACAGAAAAATCTTTTCTTTTGCCTAAAGAAAAAGGTGCGTTCATTGCGCTGACAGATGAAATATATAATGCCTCCGAGACACCAACTTATATTACCAAAAAAGAATTTAAGGAAGGTTTCATTGATTACACTCTTAATCAAAATTATGAATTAATTAGCGCTGATGAATTAACTACAAAATATAATGAGTTGTTTTCTTTAACCATGGACGAGGCCATAGGATTTGTACAAGGCTTAGATGGAAATCAAAATTTAGAAGCAATGGTTAACGCTCAAAAAGCTGAAATGGAAAATCTTTTAAAATTAATTAAAGACGGCAGCGAACTATCATTAAACAAATATATCACAGAGCAAAACTTAAATACAACAGATGAAACCCTAGAGGCTACACCATTTGGAGACACAGATGACAGTGAAGATGCTCTAGATCCCAGTTCTCCAGATTTTGGCCCATCTTCTGTGGCTGATCCATATGAGTGGGAAGGGGAAAAGGCTTCAACAGAACCTCCTCCCACAATGCCATTGAACACTGATACTCAAAATATTGCCGCTCAGGCAAATTTTAACCCCAACACTGCTGCTAATCTTACTTCCGTCGCACCTCTTCCGAAGACAAAAAATAAACGCCCGGTAGTGGATCAAGCTAATTTAGATAATCAATCTATTACTCTTTTAAATGGAATGCCTGTAGAAATATCTAACAACATGAAAGGTATAGCTGGTGATCGCCTAATTGAGCCGGTACCGGAACCTTTAATATATCCGGGTGATGCACATGTAAAAGGAGAAAACAACACCTTAATTCAATGTGGCCGCGATGAAGTTTATCGATTAAAAGGTCACACTCAAGCCGGCGCCATATATGTGGTTGCTGGTCGAAGTCCTAATGATATTAAAACGGAAGACAAAGATAGTACCACTCTTAATCCTGCCGATAGTATTGGGTTAAAAAAACCAAACAACTTAGTAAGAGACTCAGCTTATTTATATCTTTCTCAAAAATCTGATCCTGCAACCCTTTTAAGAGTGGCTGGTGGAACTTACGCGAAAAAGATCGGAGGTACGAGTCCGCGAGCAGGACTGTCTTTAGCAGCTATTAAGGCTGATGATGTTGTCGTAATGTCACGTACATCTGGAATAAGGTTGATTACTGGTACCGATAGAAGCAATAGTAGTGGAGGAGAAATGGTCTCTAAATTCGGTATTGAATTGATTGCTGGTAATGACGACAGTGATTTACAACCTTTGATCAAGGGCGATAATTTAGAACTATACCTTACCAATCTTTCAGAAGTTGTTTCTAACTTAAGATCGGTTGTTTATAGTTTTATTACAACTCAACTAGAATTAAACGCCGAGCTAGCTTTACATACTCATTGGGATCCATTTAGTATTTTTCTAGGTAGCTTGGCTACTGGAAACCCATTGGCGGTAAACAAAGGAGAAAATTATTTTTCTCCCGGTGTGCTTCAATCTGGAACCAAAGCAATGCTCGCAAATGCCACACAGCAGGCAAATGCCATAACAGGCGTTATGATTAAAAGAATTAATAATGATTTTAATGCTTTTAATCCTGTCGGGGGCTACAACATTAAAAGTCAAAAGAATAAGACAAACTAATGTTAAAAAGATATATGGAAAAAATTTAAATGTCTAATTTGTTTAACAATATTACAACTCCTGGTTTTGTAGAGCCCATTGAAGATAGAAACACCGTTGATTTAGTAAAAAGCGGAGAAGCACAATTAAGAGAAGTTATGAAAGCTAGCTATGAACCTAATAAACTAAAATCACAAACAGAATTTAATGCCATATGTCTAACACAGCTTTCATCAGAATTAATAGGAGACAAAGCTATAGTGAGAGTTAAAGCACGCATACCTGAAATACATAGTATTTTACCTATTCCACTTGGACCGGATGATTATAATACTATAGCCTTATATCCTACTTTTCAAGCTGCAGCCTCCGATTTTGGCGTAGCTTCAGAAGCAGCTACTGATGGCGCAATAGTGCCCGGTACCAAAGTGGTAGTGAGTTTTGATCAAATGGGTAACTTTAGCGGAGGAACTTTAAGAAAAATATTCTCTTGGAAAAACATCCCACCGGGAGGAACAAACCCATGAAAGCTAATCGCCCCCCAATTCCAGGCACTGTACCGCTTAACCCAGCCACTGGGGAGCGCAGTAATACCAGAAATATTCAAATCTTGGATAAAAAGTATAAATTTAACAATATTTTAACTAGCAATCGACAGATTCAAGACGCGGTAGCCGACGCATGGTATGAAGTAATTTTTGATTTAACCAGAGACGCGCGCGGCAAAGGACCAAGAAGACTAACTCAGGCTGACAAGGAAAATAGAGTATATAAAGAATGGCCAACAAACGAAATGACAGATTTCTTTTACATGAAAGGAAAAAATACATTAGAAAAATGGAAATGGCCTAAGCGAAAAAAAGGTTGGAAAAGTAAATGTTGGCAATTTGCTGGCACACTTTTAACCGTGCTTAATAATCGACTGGGAAGACCATATGGCCTTCTTCCTGTATATGATTTAGGTCCAACAAAAAAGCGCCAAAAATTTCCCAAATCTCCGCGCAGTTGGCTCAGAAGAAACAATACGAATGTTTCTGGCCAATTGTTTGGTTTTTGTGGATTTTTAGAAAAAGTAACGACTCCAAATGGGAGGCTTTTTGGCCAAGGGTTAACATTAGTAGATCTAGGAAAGCTGGGCATTTTGCCCGGTATGGCTGTGCACGTAAGTATAGATTGGGATAAACCTAACTGGAAAAGAAGCAGATGCTATAGCGATATAACAAATGCTTGTAACCATTGGGTAGTATACGCAGGATATAAAAACGGTAAGCATTATTATTGTGACTCACGCGGAATAAACCCGGCTTATAAGCTTGATAATTGGATGAGCAATACATGGGCCGAGTCTCATTTTGGAAAAAAAGGTTGGGAAGATATTAGGAAATATATTAAAAAAAAATATGGGAAAAAACTTACCTGGCGCGGCCTTAGAAAGATAGACTCTTATTCGGCAAATGTTTTAGTGCGTTCTGTATATACACCTTTTCCACTTGAATCAATGGGAATTGAAGACAAAATCGCATTTGAACAAAAACAACTTATTCAGGAAAAAGCAAAAAGCAATGAATAAAGCATTTTTTAGGAAATAAAATGGCAATTACTTTACAAGCATATGCACTGAAAGATGGTAAAAGCTTTAATGTTGTATTTAAGAGCATAAAAGATTTAAACCAGATAACAGAAAAATCTTTTGTATTACCGAAGGAAAAAGGCGCCTTTATAGCTTTAACTGATGAGTTGTACAACGCTCCTGAAAAACCAACATATGTTACCAAAAAACAGTTTAAAGAAGACTTTATTGATTACACTCTTAATCAAAATTATGAATTAATTAGCGCTGATGAGCTAACTACAAAATATGACGAAGTATTTTCATTGTCTATGGGCGAAAAAATAGGATTTGTAAAAGGTTTAAGCGGAGAACAAAGCTTAGAATCTTTACTTACGGCACAAGAAGCCGAGGTAAAAAAGCTTTTAGATGCTATTCAAAAAGATAGTCAAAACGCATTAGATAAATATATCACCGATAAGCCGACTACGGATGATGATGCGGACTTAGAAGATGATGAGGAATTAGAGCCATTATCTGAAGAGGAAAAAGCTCTTGGCCCCAGTTCGGTACCCGATCCTTATGTATGGGGAGAAGGTGGAGAGGCATCCCGCGAGCCGGCCCCTTCTATGCCGCTGGACACTGACACTACAAATATTAATGCTCAGGCAAATTTTAATTCTGAAAGCGAAGCAAGTACTACTTCGGTAGCACCACTTCCTAAAACTAAAAACAAAAGACCTGTAGTTGAGCAATCTCAATTAAGCAATCAATCTCTTTCAGTTTTAGGCGCATTACCAGCTTCTGTGACTGATGGCCTCAAGGGAATAGCTGGTGATCGTCTAATAGAACCAGTACCAGAGCCAGTAATATACCCAGGTGATAATGTAACAAAAGGAGAAAACAATACTTTAATTCAATGCGGTCGCGACGAAATCTATCGTCTCAAAGGTCATACACAATCAGGTGCCATATATTTAGCTGCAGGTCGAAGTCCTAATAATATCAAAACAGAAGACAAAAATGACACCACTTTTAATCCTGCGGACAACGTGGGGCTAACAAAACCAAACAATTTAGTTAGAGATTCATCATATTTATATCTTTCTCAAAAGTCAGATTCTGACACACTCTTAAGAGTAGCAGGGGGTACCTATGCTAAAAAAATTGGAGGTACAAATCCACGGGCTGGACTTTCTTTGGCTGCTATTAAAGCTGATGATGTTGTTATTATGTCGCGACAATCTGGTATAAGACTAATTACTGGTACTGATAAGACAAATAGTAGTGGAGGAGAATTGGTTTCTAAATTTGGCATTGAATTAATTGCTGGTAATGATGATAGCGATTTGCAGCCTTTGATTAAAGGTGACAATCTGGAATTATACCTCACCAACCTTTCAGAAGTTGTATCTAATTTAAGATCCGTTGTATATAATGCTATTATGAGCCAACTAGAATTGAATTGTGATCTTATGGTACATACACATTGGGATCCTTTTATGATGTTTTTGGGAGCAAAAAACCCTGAAGGTTTATTATCACCGGGAATGCTTAAATCGACGTCAAAGGCAATGTTAAGCAATGCCCAACAGCAAGCCAATGCTATAACTGGCGTTATGCTTAAAAGAATTAATAATGATTTTAATGCCTTCAACCCAGTCGGCGGCTATAACATTAAAAGTCAAAGAAATAAGACAAATTAATAATAGGTAGAATTTATGGCAAATCTAGAAATTAAACACAAATCAGCAAAAAATTTTGATGAACTTCTTAATAATTTTAACACCAAAACGGGTGGTATTAGCGGCGGCAGAACAAAGTATTATAACAATCTTTATACTGCGGAAAATTCACCTATTGTTACTTACTTTGGAGAACTAATCAAATTTGACGAACTTGATGAGTTTACAGAGGATAACGCAAAACCACTTATTCAAAAAGATGCATTTAACAAACTACAAACAAAAGGTTACATACCAAAAAATTCCACATTTAGTCAAGAAGACATTATATTAGTTAAAGCAAGCTTAAATACTGGCGCTAGTATTCGTTATATAATAGCAGTTCCAACAGCCACTGTAATTTCTAGTTGGAACCCTAAAATTAAATTTGAAAAATCCGTTGTTAAAAAAACAACAACCTCTGCGAGTAGCGCTTCTGAGACAAAAAAAACCAAAAACTTAACACAACCAAGCAGTACAAACATTGGTATTACAAGTCCCAGCGGGGAATATCATACTTTACATATTGTATTAGGAGAGATTGAACTTTACACAAATGTTGCGCACAATATATTTAAGCTCTTCCAACAAAGAATAAACATGTATGAAATTCAATTTGACAAACCTTTCAGTGCCGAAGAATTAGCAGTAAAAATAGATGAATTTTCTACAACCATTAGAAGTAGATTGCCCGGAGATCTACCGGACACTACTAAACTTAAGTTAACGTTTAGAGAAGATTTTGATGATTTGGTAGAACTATGGTATGAGACAGAAGAGAATAATCAAATATCATATACTAAAGTTTATGATATAGATGAAAGTCCCGATTTTTACTTAAGAAATGTTCCATTGCTTAATTCTTTAATATTCAACTTAATAAAAATTTACAATAGATATTGGAACTCTTTTCAAAATTATAACGCCACCACAAAGCTTTTTAAAAATGAAGATAACATTCAAGATTTTCTTACAACATATCTAAGACCTAAAGTTTTTGTTCTCAATACCACGGTAACACGGGATATACTATCCAAATTAGATAACTCCAAATACAGTTCAAAATATGCTTTAGATAAATTTATTTTAGGTGACAATCGCCTTTTAGATGATGAGTTTTTTGAAGCATATAGGGTTACGCGGGACGAAATTAAAAATGGAGCGTTTAAAGCAGAACTTCAACAACAAGTATCACAACAATATGAAAAGATTGGTGACTTTTTAGGAGAAAAGTGGCTCTCCGGAAAATATTCAGACATTCGTTCGGTGGAAGAATTTTATGATGATTTGGTTAATTATATTGACACAACCGAGTTGATTATACTCGCAGCAAAATGTTTATTAAAGGTCCTTCCCCTTAAAGATCTATTAGATGCTATATGTGATCCGGTTTTAGAAAAATGGGATGAACATAAAGAAGCAATTATTCAAGAATTAGAAATTATGGATGATGGTATCGCAAAAGATATTGCTGCCGATCTAAAAGAACTTTATTTTTCCACCATTGAAGAAACTGCAGTCGACTTTATAAAAAAAGAAGCAACCGCAGAAAATGTAATGAAATATGCTGGAGATGCGTGGGATTATGGTGCGGGAATTTTTGGGTACTCGAATGAACAATGGGCTAAAAAACAAAAGTTAATCGAATTAGTTCAAAATAATAAAAACAGCATTGATACTAAAATTAATCTTTTAGTTGGTAGCGACAAGGCTATTATTAATCAGATAATTTCTAATGAAACCAAATTAACAAATCTTGAAGAACAACAAAAGGATTTGGATGCTCAACTGAAAGTTTTTGGCACAAACATACCAGAAAACTTTCAAAGACAGTTAACATATTATACAAAAAAAGCTAGCGCAGCTAAAAACCGTCGCGACGATCTTTTAGATTTATATAATAATATGTGTGATCAATTAAAAATACACTTTTTATTATGTGCCTCCTATGATTTTAATGCTTTACGAAATCGCAATGTCGACAAAAGTAAAAAACAAGCTATTGATGCTTTTTTAGATGGTAGCGAAAAATATTCTATTCCTAAATTTGTTCCCCCTGTTGAAATAAATGATAGTATTGTTCCCAATTTAATAAAAATTAATCCATATCTAACCAACGCTGCCGTACAGCATTCTTTATTAAAAGAGATGGGAGCTACTGTTGGTGATGGAACCGATGGCGCTGATAAGTTAAATGCTTTAGGTGAGATACCGGCAAAACTAGAATTGGAGAATTTTGAAAATATTGTATACAATGAAGGAAAGGGTCCTGGTTCGGAAGATAATTTTGTATTTAATATCGTTGTTCCGATAACAAGTAACAATTTTGACGCTAACTTAAAAAATGTAGAAGTCCTGATGAACACACTAAGTGAGTTAAATTCTACACAAAAAGACGTAAAAGGTTCCCCTTTCAACCCAGAAAAAGGACTTCAAAAAATATCCAACTTTGGAAAAGATACAGCAAATGAAGCATTAAATCAAATACTTGGCGATGATACAAATAGATATTATTTATGTTTGGCAATATTTGCTGCTATTCCCGGCGCAGCTTATTTAGCATACCAGCTTATTAATGATCATGAGGCAATTGCTGATTATTTTAGAAATCAAGGAAAGGCTATATGGAAAGGAATTAAAAGAAGATGGCAAGTGCTCGCCAGTACAGATTATTATACTATGGATTTATTATCGGCCTTGGCAGATCAATTAGTTCAAGTTGGTATTAACTTTGCGCGGGATCTGATACTTAATGGAATCATGGCTATCTTGGCAGATCTGCGAGAGCAATGCATGGATGAAGAAAAAATCAATGCGCCTTATAATCCAATCGGAGCAATTGACTTATCTACATTTATGACTGCCTCAAAAAAATCAACTACGGTTAACCAAACCGGCGAAAGTATTGAAGATACTGAATCTTATAATCGAATTATAACTATAGATCCAGGTTTAACGGGGCAACAATATGAAACAATTCTAGAAAACTTGTCTAGTGAATTTACTATTAGAGAGATGGCACAAATGCTGGATGGTTCTGCTCCCGATAGTTTTTATCTTCAAGCAATTGACATCTTAGAAGAAATAAAATTTCTTCAAGAACCCGAAGAAACTCCTTTTTATCAATTTTATGTTAAAAGTGGAATATTCGGCATTAAACAATTTTTTGCGATTGCAGCAAAAGACATTGAACCAGCATACATAGAACAAGCATTGGCCAACTATGAAAAAGAAAAAACTTTATTATTGGAAATATGCTACGGAAGAGATGATTCAGTATTAGAACAGTTGATTTGTAAAGATTTACCACCAGCAGAGTGTCTCAAAGCATTAGCCGCGAAAGCTGAAATGCCTAAAAATTTAGCCAAAAATTTAGTTGATACGATGGGAAGTCTTTTTACTGAACAAACGCTTCCTGATCCTTGCGCTGAAGGAGAAGGAATTTGGGATGAATCACAAAAATTTGGTGCTAGTAAAATCGGAGACTCTCTTTTTGGCTCTATTGAAAAAGCTTTTGAAGCAGATGTAAGCAAAGTTAAAGATATATATTTAGGAACTTTTGATGTATTTAAGAATAACCCTATCGTCGGTGGCGGTTTGATGAAGGAAATGGTCGTTGGGTCTGCCTCTAAAAACAAGGAAGAAAGAGATGAAGCCGCCAAAAAACTAGAGAAATTTAAACCTGACCAAGCTCTTGTTGCTCCTATGATATTAAAACAATTTCAAGACGCCATGGCATTCAACCCGGTAGAAGTAGTAGATAGCGAAGGCAACTCTGAATTGATTGACGATGCTTTTTTAAGTTCAGATTTTGTATATTTTACTAACAATGAGGATGATGGGGACAACGATATATACCCCAACTCGGTTAAAGAAATTAATCTTTCTTATAAAGCCGGCGACAAAGCAATTAAGTTCTTTTTTGACTCCAGTCGAGATATTATACAATATACAAATTGGAACACAGAACTTCAGTCTTCAGTAGAGCTACTTCCAGTGGTGGAGGATTCATTAAACGAAGGTGAAGAACCTGAAATTCAAGTTCAGTCACTAGCTGTACAACGATATACTGCTTTAAGCGGTACTAATGGTTGGAATATTAAAAAAATAAATCCCGGCGACGACGATGATCCAAAATTTATGGTGAGACCGCCTGATAATCTTTTATTTGGATGGGATTACAACACAGAGGAAGGAGACCAAACTACACCTGGAATAGCTTTTCAGGGGTGGAATAATTTAGGTTTAGGAATTAGTGGCGCTGGTGCTGGTACCATAGAAACCGCTAAGGCCGTCAATGATTACAATCTAAAAAATAAATTTTATGAAAGATTATTTTCTAGTGTATTGAAGGATTTGATGGCCACTTCCTTAAAACAGGGTCTTTATAGCAGGGAAAGATTTATACAATTAGATTTAAATAAATCTATCGATATTACCACAGATACATGTTTTTTTGGTTTTCTGAACAAAAACATTCTCAATCACAACATGCAACAATTAGCAAACACGCTAGCATGCTATAATGCTAATGATCCTGCCATAACTCCGGTTAATGTTTCTGCTATAAAATTTAGTTTAGATTGTGTCATTCGGATTATTGTTATTAAAGAGGTGATGAAGTCTCTTTTTGTGTATGGAATATTTCCTCAAGAATTAGATCCAAAAAGCGCATCTGTATATAGTGATATAATTGTAGCAGAGCTAAAGCACTATATTCCAATAGCCATCAGCAACGGCAATCCTACTCAAAAATATGAAACTTTTTATAATGAAGTTGTTAAAAAATTTATTACAGATATGATGCGAATAATTTATCAAGACGATAGTTTGAACGATGAAGAAGCATTTCGTCGTGTTATTCAAACACAGTTTGATTACGTAAAACAATTACTACATGAAGCTATATTTCCAATACTTTCAGTTCCGGGTGAAGATGGCTCTCCTGAAATGCCCCCGATATCTGAATATCAAATTATCCAAGGCACGATGGCACCCGGAGGCAACAATGTTGATAAAAATTTACAAAGTATTGGCATAAAAGATCAGATAGAATCGCTACAAAATGATTACTTCACCTTTTATATGAATACATATCAAAACGCAGATGAAAAACAATTATCGGCGCCTTTAACCAAGGTAGACTTTATAAATTCCGGCGTGCCAAGATTCAGTCGTGAAGCCAGAGCGTTAAATTATATGGATTATAAAACTCTCAAAACAGTTTCTTCTTTTGATATAGAAGAAATCTTGCAAGGAAACAACGATGGAATTGTTTTGGAGAAGTTTATTGAAATTGATTATCAAGCCGACTTTTTTACTCAAAATCCAAAAAATTTAGAAAGATTTAGAGAGTTTTTAAGAAACCTAGGCTCACTTCCGCTTATCGCTATTGCCGAATTCAACACGGGTCTCAAGGTTCTTGGTGACATGAATTTAGCAGAAACGTTAAAAAACATGCTGTACGAAACAAAATTAATAATGTTTTTTCCTCAATTAAAAACAATAATTGATAGCATGGGAAGCCAAGAAGAAAATCCAATATGGAAAGAATTCATATACACACATACATACAAAGCTAAGGGTAAGTCCCACACAACAGATGGTTTAGGATTACTTTTTGATGCTATTTTTATTTATAATTATAATTTAAATACTGGAGAAGAAAACCCTACGAGTGATTTTTTAAATGACTTGCTAGAAGATTCAAAAAGAAGAAAACATATAGACTGGGCCTTAACTGGTAAAATGTATTTAAGCGATATGAAAGATTTAATTAATAGTTTTTCATATCCTTATTGGGGTGAAGACTTTCAGAAACTTAAAAAAGAAGGAAAGCCATATGCGGAAGAAAATATTTTTATAGAGGGCTCGACGGCACCTTCCTACGATAAATTTATTATAGATAAATTGCTACCGGGTGGTGATGCTAATCAATCCGGATTAGGTGGTGAAGCAGTAAAGAGAGCTTATGACTCATATCGTATTTATATAAAGAAAGCCCAAGATGTTGAAGTGTGGAACTCATTAGGTGTTTTAAATCTTTTCGCTCTCTATGCTGATTTGGGAATATTTTCTCCTCTTCCGGGTATTTTTGATCTTTGTAACAAGCCTTGGATTGCTGGTCAAGAAAATAACTTTTTTATACATTTATTTAAAACAGATTTATCAAAAATTATTAAACTTAATCCATGTATTAGATTAAGTTCTTATATTTTTTCTCCGGAAGAAAACAGCCAGTTAAAACCATTAGACACACTTATGGAAAATTTGGAAAATGAAAAAAAACACACTAGGCAAAAATCTTTATTAAAAGAAAAAAGTGGAAAGGTGCGAATTACTGAAAGGAAAGATGAAGATACTGCTAAGATAACTTTGAAAGAAAAACAATTTGTAACCACTCCTTTGTTTACATCAAGAAAAAAATTATCACAGGGTTATTATACATGGTTCACTATGTTTATGTTACTTAATAAAGATCTCTGTCTAGACACTGATGTTTACTTTAGTAGAATTGCTGCTCAACCACAACCAACCGATCTTAATTATAGTATATTTAATCTATTATCAACTACTGATGGGATGAAATATGCCGATCCAGAAGTTACCGAAGGACAAGAACCAAAATTAATAAGCACAAAAAATTTCCAAACAGCAGATATATTTAATTTTGTTGAATCATTTGAATTTGTAACCCCAGTTTCTATAAGAGAACAAATGACTAAATGGCTCATGAGTTTTAAATCTACCCAATGGTTTAACATTCGAGGACTGTCTGTTTCGAAAGAAAATATTTTGACACATGTTGCTCTGGGTGAAGAACAAGCAAAACAGAGCGGCCAGTATTTATACGGCTACAAAAATAATACGAACATATGCGGAATTAATTTTACTACCGGAGAAGGCTTAAATACACCTACGGTAAAGCCCAATGATGGGGGATTCGGCGCTGATGTTAGTCCCTATATTTATCTAACTGACACCTCTCTTGCGACACTCCAAGAAGATGCATCATATTTTCTTAATGAAGATCTAACAGGGATAAAAGAAGAATTTAAAACACAAGCCAATGGGGATGGTACTATCCGCATAATTCCATGGTTACATACAGATATATTAGTTGATGCTCTATCTGACGATCCTTATTTTGAAGCAGCAGGTTTAAGTAAAAATGAAAAAGAGGAACTTCTTGACAAAGAACAGTGGCGAGAATCCATAACCCGCGACGAAGGCTGGCGGGGAATTCAAAATTATATATATGAAATCAACGTTGGCGCTGGACCAAATTATATGGATGTCAACACACGGCTTGTATTGAATAGCAGTCCTACCGGAGCCGGCTGGGAAGTAGATCCGCACCCCTCTAAGGATTGGAAAATTATAAGCCCAGCAACCGGCGAAGTAGTAGCAACATGCCCTAAATATATAGAAATACGAGCAAAATCCCACCGTTCTTACAAGGATGATCCTTTAGGTCAATATTATTTTATTGACTATGGTTACTGGACTTATATGATGCCAGAGTATGACTCTAGTAGTAAAAAATACACTGCTAAATTTGCCGGCTCTAATTTTAAAGGCTCTAGTAATCCGGGCGCAAGCGAACTTCAACCTAGGTGGGTTGCAGCACCCAATGGGGACCAACTGTATCCTCCAAGACCCGAGTACAACCAGCACATGTCTAAAGATATAGAAGGCAATTTTATAGAAGTGGGCGTCACTTCCATCGGTTCGGGATTGACAACATTTGGCCCAAGAGGGCCTTGGTCATATTGGTACGGCACCCAAATTGATAATTTAGGTATAAAAAAACCAAACAACTCCACCGTTTATCGTTGGCAACCCGGCTGGATTGAAGGGGGAATAACCAGTCCCACAAAATCCGCAGAACCAAAAACGTTTGATACTCCTATAAAAACAAACGCCTACAGTATTTTTCAGTCATTTTTATCTGAAACTGAACAAGAAATATTTATTGATTTGTTAAAATCTTTCTTTATCCAAGAACAAACCACTATAGTTGCTGTAATGAATAAATTATTGTCAGAAAAATATTATCCTGAAATTGATTATGCGTTTGAAACCAGCTTAAGTGTTGCCTTTAACGCTCTAACAACTGCTGTAGCTTCAGCCAACGGCGATTGGCAATATACAGCCGGTACATCTGATAATGGTGGTGTATCAATTGATTTTGGAATGATTTCTGGAATGTTATTAAAAATGTTTTTAGGAGCGATGGCAAACACAGTCGATCCTTTGTGGAAAACTCCATGGTGGACACCGGGCCCATTTACGCCTTTTGGAATTGCGGCTAAATTACTTGACGAAAATGGAGATTTATTTACTGGTTCCCCCGGCAAAGCATCTTCTTATTCTCCACCCGGTATTCCAGCGTCTTGTGAGACAGATTATAATAAACAGTTAGAACTAATAAACACAATAATCAAGTCGCATGGCAAAAACAACAAATCTTAATGTATAAAAAAATATTCAAAAAGTTCTAACAACCTAATTATTCAAAGAGGATTAAGCAATGGCGTATGGATATTCCCCGGTATTACCTTTACAACAAAATAAAGAAGATGGGTTTTATGTGCTTACAAAGACCGTAGCTCAAAATACAAAACAAAATTTTAAAAATTTACTCTTAACTTCTCCGGGTGAAAGAGTGATGGTGCCAGATTTTGGCGTCGGTTTGCGCCATGCTTTATTTAATAATCTATCTTTTCAGTTAAAAAATGAAATATCTGCCAAAATTAACACTCAAGTTGAAAAATATATGCCATTTGTAGCTGTAAATGAAGTAGAGTTTGTTGATAGCGGCACTTCCCCTAATGATATAGCTGAAAATACACTAGCAATAAGAATACAATATTCAGTACCATCACAGGGGATAGAAGATATGATAACCATATCTCGCGAAATTATTTAAAAAAATGGAACCATAATAAATGTCTAAGATTAAAAATCCAATTATCAATTATACAGCACGCGATTTTGCTTCAATTAAAAATGAATTGATGAATTACGCGCAGAAATACTACCCAGAAACTTTTAGAGATTTTAATGAAGCTTCGTTTGGTTCATTGTTGCTAGATTTAGTTTCTTATGTTGGAGATGTTACATCTTTTTATACGGATTATCAAGCAAATGAATCTTTCTTAGATACAGCATTAGAATTTAAAAATGTTCTTAAAATTTCTAAACAGTTAGGTTATAAATATCGTCCTAATGCCTCTTCGTTTGGCAATGCTAGTTTTTTTATAACCATTCCCACTCAAGCGGGAACAGTATCTCCGGATTACTCATACGCTCCTATTTTGCAAAAAGGCTCAACTTTTTCTACTTCGAGCGGTGTTTTATTTACATTAATCGAAGATGTAGATTTTCGAAACTCTCCAGATGAAATTTTAGTTGCTTCAACAAACGAAGATGGCACCGCTCCTACGAATTTTGCCTTAAAAGCAAAAGGATTGGTGTTATCGGGAGAACTTATCTCAGAAGAATTTATTATTGAAGACTATAAGAAGTTTTTAAAATTAGAAATATTTGACGAAAACTTAACAGAAATTGTATCGGTAAGTGACATTGATGGCAATAATTATTACGAGGTTGAACATTTATCTCAAGATGTTGTTTTTGTTCCTGTTTTAAATACAAACTCTAATAAAGAATTTGCCCGAAATATACTTAAACCGATTGCAGTACCAAGAAGATTTATGGTGGAACACAATCCTGTTTCAACTATTCTTCAATTTGGCTATGGAACAGAGGACAATGAAGAAAAAGTTCTCGACCCCACCAGCGTAATATTAGATATTCATGGGAAAAATTATATTTCCGATACATCTTTCGATCCGAGTGTTCTCACTAAAACAACCAAGCTGGGAGTTGTACCTTCTAGTACTGTTGTTACCGTAGTTTACAGAAGAAATTCCGCAGGAGATGTTAATGTTCCTGTGGGTTCCTTGACTGATAGTGTCACCCCGGTGTTTAAATTTATTGATCAGTCTTCTTTGGCGAATGATAAAATGACGACAACTGGAAACAGTTTGGAAGTTACAAATGAGGAAAACATTAATGGTTCTTTTTCACAAATGTCCAATGAAGAAATAAAAATTAGAGCAAAAAGTGCTTATTTTTTACAAAACAGAGCGGTAACAAAAGAAGATTATATAAGCTTGTGTTATAATATGCCGGCAAAATTTGGTACTGTGAAAAGAGCAACATTGTTTCGTGATGAAACAAGCTTTAATGGAAAAAACTTAAATTTATATACAATTTCCAATAATTCATTAGGACAGCTAATCCAAACAAACGATATTGTTAAACAAAATTTAAGAACATGGATTAATCAATATAAAATGATTGGCGATACAATTGATATGTTAGATGCAAGAATAATCAACTTACAAATTGAATTTTCAGTTGTTGGTTTTGCTAACATTAACAAATTTGATATTATTGAGTCTTGTAATGATATATTAAGCAGCTATTACAATGATTATTACTATGATATTGGAGAGCCATTTAAAATTAGCGATGTGTATAAGTTATTAAACAGTGTACCGACAGTAGTCGATACGAAAACTGTTAATGTTTATCCAAAAATAGGAGCTAATTATTCTAATTTTGAAGTAGAATTTGAAGATCTTATTTCAAAAGATGGAAGATATTTAATACCCCCTAAGCATGCGGTATTTGAGATTAAGTTTCCATCTGCAGACATTACTGGAGAAATTATTTAATGGGTATTAAAAGATATTACGCCACTAAAGACAACACCATAACAAATGCCTATAAGGCTAATTTGACCACCCGAGGGGTGAGTGGCAACATGGGACAATCAGACATTCTAGAAATTTTTCATATCTACGGTCAAGCTTCTTCAGCTTCTTCAGAAAATTGTCGTGTAATATTAGAATTTAACACAAGTACTGTTAGTACTGATCGAACAAATGGCGTTATTCCCGCATCAGGAAGTGTCAATTTCTTTTTACGTTTATATGATGCGCCCCATTCTCAAACAACTCCAAAAGATTTTACTTTGTTAGTTTCAGCCGTGTCTCAATCATGGGAAGAGGGTTTGGGATTGGATATGGAGAGTTATGCCGATATTGATGCTTCAAACTGGATTAGCGCTTCACAGGGAACACACTGGGCAGACGTCTCAGGCCGTGCGACAGCAGAAATAACAGTTACAGATGCTGGCGGCACACTGAACGACCAGACCTTTATTTTATCAAACTCTGCTGGAACAGGAACAACATACGAAACTAATACCAGTATAGCTTTCGGATCACAACCAGGAGGCGCAGTCGGCAACACAATACAGTTAGGTATTAGTGGAATAGGAGGCGGCGCATCAGGCAAAGTAAACCTTGCCGCTGCCATCGCCGCATCAATTAATGCCACTACAAACGCAGATTTTACTGCTGCGTCGGATGGTGTAAGCAAGGTAACAGTTAGCCAAACTACTCCGGGCACAGTAGGAAATAAAAACAATACAAATGTCAATGTTGATGGTGTCACTGTCGGCAATTTCACTGGTGGTGTAAATATTGAAGGCGGCAGTTACATTACAGGTACAGACGGGACGCCAACGGAATATTTATTTGATCAACATTTTGATACAGGATTTGAAAATCTAGAAGTAGATGTTAGTCATTTGGTCGAGGATTGGATTAAAGGCTCCGGTGGCGGCGGTCTTACAAATTATGGTTTTGGTGTGCGCCTAACTGGTTCCGATGAAGATGCCACCGATTCTTATTACACTAAAATGTTTTTTGCGCGTCATTCGCAATTCTTTCACAAGCGCCCGGTTTTAGAGGCACGGTGGGATAGCAGTAAAAAAGATAACAGAGGAGACTTTTATTTAAGTTCGTCCATGGTACCCGCTGCAGATAATTTAATGAATTTATATCTTTACAACGTTGTCAGAGGACAGCTAGTAGATATTCCGGGCATAGGCACAAACAAAATGCGCGTTAGTATTTATAGTGGAACATTATTAAATACTGCCCCAACCGGAGCAAAAATAGGTTTAGCTAAGGGAGGTGGCACCACCACAGCGGGTCACCTAAACACAACAGCTTCACATGTGGAGACTGGCATTTATTCATGCTCTTTTGCTTATACTGCGTCGGCTATTACAACAATTTTTGATGTGTGGCATAGTCGTAGTGTTGAGTACCACACTGGCTCTGCTATAAGTGTTAAAACTTACGACAGTTCAGATTATAACTTTGATCAAAAATATGTATCAAAAATTACGAATTTGTATTCAACTTACTCGACAGATGAAACGTCTAGATTTAGAGTATATGTTCGCCAAAAAGATTGGAGTCCGACTATTTATACAGTAGCATCTAATAATATTGAAACTTCAATAATTGAAGATGCTTACTACAAGTTGACAAGGGTATCTGATAATTTTGAAGTTATACCTTTTGGCACAGGCTCTTTAAACTATACTAGGCTATCTTATGATGCTAGTGGAAGTTATTTTGATTTAAGTATGGAATTGCTAGATACTGATACTGTTTATGAAATAACATTAAACTATAAAATAAATGGTACATTCGTTCCACAACCGGAAAAGTTTAGATTTAGAACAAAGTGAAATATTAAATGTCTTTAAAGAAATTATTTTTAGAAGAAAACAAATTACAATCAGCGGAACCTTTATCAAAAGATGATTTTAAAGATGAAGTCGAATCATTTGATTACGCTGCAGCAATAAAAAAACGTGATGCTAGATTTTTAGCGATTGAGGATTTTGACGATCCTTCGGTTTTTGCTCGTTACGGTTCCGCTGAAAAGTATTATCATGATTCTATTTCTCATATTTACAATTCATACCCCTATGACGGTTCTTTAAAGGAAAAAATTCTTTGGGAACTTTCCTCTTCATTGTTAGACGTTTATCTTTTTGACAACGGATATCCGCGAACCACTGGTTATGCTAACTTTTTAACTTCACCGGGAACCTCTGGTGAGGCCGGAAGTTTTTGGTATCCCTCTTCTGGTGACAACGAGTATATATTAGTCAAAGGTGGTCCTCATGCTGGTTCCGGTCAAAAGCCTTACTATAACAAGATAAAAGATTCTGTTGAATATCGCAAAGATGGAAATATCTTTGATTTAGCTGATGAAAGAGAAAACAATTTATTAATTGATGGTACTCGGGGAAACACTGTAGAGTTTTGGCTTAAAAAAGATGCTTATATTCCATATCAAGACTATTTTGAATATATTTTTGATGCACACGTTACCGGTACCGTTGAAAATGAATCAGATTTTGGACGTTTTACTGTCGCTTTGGCTACGACCGGTACAGCCGACAACACTAGCAATCAAGCTATTTTTCTTCAATATGGCTCAGGAAGCCAAACCAATAGTGTTTATATAGGCTCCAGTGCTTTAACCAAAGCTACGATTGCTGACGGAGCTTGGCATCATTACGCTCTCCGAGCTAAAACAAGCGGATCTAATACCATATTTGATTTGTTTGTCGACGGCCAATACAATGATACTACTACTGCGAACAAGACAATAGACTATGTAAGCGGAGCAATTGTTGCAACGGTTGGAGCCCAAGCTGCTCCTGTCGCCGCTTCTTCTTTGGGCCAACGAGGTTGGTCTAAATTTTCCGGCTCTTTAGATGAAATTCGTTATTGGAAAACATGGCGTACTTCAAAACAACTTCAACGGTATTGGTTTGATCAAGTCGGTGGAGGTACAAACACTGATCTGTCAAATGTAGATCTAGGTGTTTATTTAAAATTTAACGAGGGAATTACCGGCGATACCACCACAGACTCAACAGTGTTAGACTATTCAGGACGTGTTTCCAACGGCGCGTGGACCGGTTATTCTTCTAATTCTAGAAATACAGGTTCAGCTATTGATAGTGCTAATGCCGTAATGACATCATTTTCTGGTTCAGAGTTTAAAGATCCTATTATTTATTCTACACATCCTGATGTTAGTACATATCTTACGAACATGACCAACAGCGGTAGTGTTTATGATGACACGAATACAAATGCTATGACATCATATATACCCTCATGGATTATGAATGAAAATTCTACTCCATCGGGGATTAAAGATAAAAACTATCTAACAAATTTATTACAAGTTATTTCAAGCTACTTTGATGAAGCTTCGCTGCTCATTGAAAAATTACCCAACCTAGTACAACAAAAATATTATTCTGGTGTGGCTAATCCACCTCCTTTTAATAAAAAAGGTTTAGATTCAGTGGGATTTGTAGTTCCGGAATTATTTATCGCAGCAGATCTGTTGGAAAATATTGAAGATCGCGATGATCGACTTAAGTTTGAAAAAACCCTTCAAGAAGTCAAAAACACGATATATCAAAATATATACAATAATTTAAATTATATTTACAAGTCGAAGGGAACTATAAAATCATTTAGAAATTTATTTCACTGTTTTGGTTTTGGTGACGAAATATTAAAATTTAATTTATACGGCAATAACACAACTTATAAACTTGAAGATAATTTAAAATTCACAACAAAAAATAAAAACTATATCAATTTTAATGAAATAGGAAACAGTGACGCATCAATATATCAGTACAAAATCGACTCCACTGCTACTTCATTTATTTCAGGCACAGGAGTGACAAACGGAACTTATGAAAACGCAGGATTATCTTTTACTTTAGAATCAAATATTGTTTTGCCAAATCGCGTTTCAATTGCAGAATATCACACCGTTAAAGAGACTTATGAAGGTAAAACTGCCAATGCTTACCCATTGATTGTTTCATCTTCTCTTTTTGGTGTACATAGCGCCAAAAGTACAGAAAATAATTTAACATGGGCTGCGGATGATTTTGCTAACTTTCAAGTGTTGACCATAAAAGATGATAGATACTCATCTAATGCTTATTTTAAATTAACAGGCACTGTTGATAGTGATATTCCGGTGCTCTCTTCTCCTTATTTTGAAAATGTATACGATGATCAACTCTGGACAGTTTCGGTCACTGTAGAACCTACCAAAAAAGAATCGAGTAATCAAGTTAGTGGAAGTGGCATGTTTGCTGATTCCACATACACGGTGCGCTTCTATGGCGTGAGCTATATAGCTGATTATAAAGCGCAAGAGTTTCATGTTAGCGGCACTATGACCAATGCTCAGGGTAGGGAATTCATCTCCAGTCGAAAACGTGTGTTTGTGGGAGCCCATAGAAATAACTTTACGGGTAGCGTAAGAAACCAAACAGATGTAAAAATTAATTCATGTAAAGCATGGATGAACACAATTGCTACCGGCACTATTGACCAACACAACTTAAAATTAGGCAATTATGGGCCTAAATCTGCCACACAAAACGCTTTTTTATATCAAGAGAGTGTCAATGGCGTAAACATCCCAGAAATTAAAACTTTAGCCTTAATGTGGGATTTTTCAACTGTTACCGGTTCGGATGCAAATGGACAATTTGCGGTAAAAGACGAATCAAGCGGGAGCGCCACAGACAATCGTTATAGTTGGTTTAGTGATGTAGTTTCCAGAAGACATACAGCTAGCGGAAGCTTTTTTGATACTTCTTCAACCAACGTCGTTCAGTCTTTAGAAAGAGGAACCTATCAAAGCCAGCTTCCGGAAATTCTATTAGATTCTAACCTAACAAGAATTCTCTCCCAAGATGATGAATATTTTAACAGAAATACTCGACCATTATCATACCACATGTCTATAGAAAAAAACATGTTTCATGACATATCAGAAGAAATGTTAAATATGTTTGGTTCAGTTGTTTGGTTTAATAATATGATTGGTAATCCCGTTAATGTTTATCGTGGAGAATATAAAGAACTTAAAAAAGCAGCCCAGCTTTTCTTTGAAAAAGTAGGAAATGATTACGATTTTGACAAATATTTAGAATATTTTAAATTAATTGATACTGCTGTGTCTTATTATATTTTAGAATTAATACCCGCTTCGATGTTAACATTTGATCACGGCATTTCAACCATGGTTGAAAACTTTGTCTTGGGAGACAGAGATAAATTTGCCAACAAATATCCTTTGATGAAAGATGTAAAACCAAAAGAAATCATTGGTGAAGCGTTGGGTATTAATGAACTATTGTATGATTGGAAGCACGGTCACGCCCCGGTTTCCAGCGATCCTAATGAACAAGATGATAATTGTCTTTGGTGGAGCGAAAGGGCTAAAGCTACAAACGTTAATAATGATACCGGAGATGCAGATGTTGATAAAGATCGACAAAGTATAAAAAATGCCAAGATTAACCAAACAAATGCTTCTGCTCCCACTCTTTATGACTCGACAACATCTCAAGTGTATTCTGGTTCAACATATGCTACTCGAAGGCTGGCAAGAATATATAATATCGATGCCACAGAGGCTCCGAAATTTCATGGCGGTTCCAACCGCTATCCAAATCATCGTGCTGGATACTATATCAACACGTATCGTCCTAATCTCGATACAGATCCATCAGGGAGTGTTCTTACTTATCTTCCAACAAAATCATGCGATGATGATAAGACATTAAGAACTAAAGAGTTTAGAAATTATGTATGGGCTTCCTCCGTGGGTGAAGAAGATATTGCTGGTAAAATTGTTTCTCCTTTTAATATTGTAAGCGCCTCTGTGGATGTTGCAACATCAGCAGGCACTTACGGGGTTGATAATAAACTTCAAGTAGTTGATATTCATAATGATTTATACGGCGCCGATAGTGGAGACGCAGCAATACAGGGTCCATTCACTGACGCGCATGTGGGTGGTCTACAAAGTCGACACATTTCTTTAAACACAGATTCTGATGATATGGATATACGCCCAGAGCTTTTTCGGTTAAAGGTTCACGCTGCGGGATCAGATAGACTTTTAGTATATAATTCAGACCAGGATCTGGCTGGCCAAGTAAACGCAGATTTACCCCGCGCCAATTATTACAGAAATGTAGGTGCCAAACGCCCCGTTAATATTGCCAATATTGTTTATAACACCAGTTCAGCTATTCTTGGAAACTATTCTAATGGTTATGAGATAGTATTAACAAACGGTCGTTCTATTAACAATAGATTTTTAGCTGAAGGCGATGGAGACTTGGGAATTACCACTACTGATAGTCCTTACGTTTCAGGTGTCATCGATTTTACGTTGCCTCGTTTTGATTTAACAGGAACAAATAATTTTATCATAGTTAATCGCTTTTCCGCTCCCGGCGATCCTTCTACTATGGCAGCAGGAATGCTAGATATTACTTCTGGGGAATATAGTGTATATAATTCTCTGCCATGGAGAAATTTAAACAATAGACTTTCTTTAAATGAACTTTATCGAGATCATTCAAAACAATTTGGATATTTTAGTGATGCCTTTTATTCATCTAGTTGGACTGAGGCTATACGCAGCGGTATTAAAGGTGCCGGATCTTATCCCGGTGGTTCGGGAAGCGTAGACGAAGAACATTATTATGCTGATAGTGTATACACAGATGCAACCGCATCTTTTCAAAAAGTTAATAGAAATAGCAGGAAACAACCACAATTTGCTGATGCTGATGCATCATATGAGAATCTAGGAGATGTGGACACCACTAAACTACATGACAATTGGTACATTCAACATCAAATCCCCCAGACCGATGTACAATATGCTTGGATTACCGCAAGTATTATTAGTGGTTATACCGGTTCAGCATTATATGGTTATGAAGAAAAAGGATATTCAAGAGCAGATTTGGCTTCTAGCGATTTAACTTTTGTCACAAACAGTATAGTTGCGAGTGTCCCCTATGGTCTTAGCGCTGCTCCAACATCACGGTATTACGGTGTAGATTCAGATTCTGGATGGCCCTTTAATCCATCTTATCCCGAGTTTGATCCTCCTTTAACGGGTGTTATTCCCACTGATTTTGCTAATTTAAATACAATTGTTTACGAGCCACTTACTTCGTCAACAAACACTTTAGGGTATCCCACCTCTTTGTGGGATGGCTCTTATTCTACTTATATTAATCGAACTGCATACCCACGCGGACGCACCGCAGGTGGCCCATACCAGTATGTACCATGGGATGAAACTAACGCCACGGTACTTAACAGTATTCTTTTAAATCGTCATGGTCCATATGGTGGCGCCAACTGGAAATTATACAAAAAAGACAATCACCCTATTGTAAGACATCAAAAAAATAATAATAT
>MDSV01137638.1_pt1 | contig 38087 bp, 35 predicted proteins | sample 810851 | NCBI WGS metagenome assembly MDSV01 (sample SAMN05326640, study PRJNA326480) | marine metagenome | isolation source: seawater | place: Atlantic Ocean: North East | collected 2012 | reverse complement strand
ATCTTGTTCATTATCCTATAAATAAAAAAAACTTGTACTAAAAATGATAAGCAAAAAAATACAATTATTATTATTCTTTTATAAAAATTAATAACTTATTTATTATGCTTTATTTTAATTCTTGCCCAAAATGCTCTAAAGGAACAATTGAATACAGTGAGGATTCACAAGGGAAATCAATAACATGTTTAATGTGTGGATTTAGTAAAAATTCTTTTTCTAATTCACCAAGATCATCTTCTAGAAGAAATAAATCAAAGATTTCTTAATTCTTTCCCTTATGAAATTATTCTATTTAAAAAATATATAATATTAAAAAATCACTAAATTAATATAATGTCATCACCATATGTGAAACCCAAAGTTCTAATTGTAGAAGACGATAAAAATATTAGAGATGCCTTAAGATATAACCTTATTGCTGAGAACTTCTCTGTTACTTTTGAAGAAAATGGCATAAAAGCGTTAGATCTAATTCTTGAGCTAGATTTTGATATTATTCTTTTAGACTTAATGCTCCCTGGAATAGATGGAATTGAGATATGTAAAAGAATTAGATACGAAAATATTAACACTCCAATCATAATCATAACTGCTAAAGATTCAGAGATTGATAAAGTATTAGGTTTAGAAATTGGAGCTGATGATTATGTTTCTAAACCATTTAGTATGCCTGAACTTTTAGCAAGAATTAAAGCTAATTTGAGAAGAAATTTGATAGCTTTTGAAAATTATAAAAGTGTTTCTAAGAAAATATTTACTCATTTAGACGTAAGTTTTGATTTAGATAAAAGACAAATTAAAATTGGCGGAGTAGAAAAATTTTTCAGACCCAAAGAATTTGATTTGGCCTATAAATTAATGAGTAATCCAGGGAAAGTGTTTACAAGGGAAATATTAGTACAAGATATTTGGGGTTTTGAATATTTTGGAGATACTCGAACTGTTGATGTTCATATACGCTGGATTAGAGAGAAATTTGAAGAAAATAACTCTAAACCTAGGAAAATTTTGACAGTAAGAGGAGTTGGATATAAAGCAAATGTGGAGTAAAAAGATATTAATTTAAAAAATAATATTATTAAAATTTCTTATGCTAAACTTGTCTTTTTATTTAGCTTTTTTATATTATTAAATTCTTTTTTTCTCATAATAATTTTTAATAATGAAATGTTTTTTTTAGTATCTATTATCGTTTTGTTATTTTTATTAAATATTTTTTTTTATTATCTACAAAAAACTAAATTTGATTTATTAACTAAAAATATTAATAATCTTTTTAAGGATAATGATTATAAATTGGAAAATTTAAGTGATTTAAGTTTAATAACAAAGCTAATTCGAGAAAAAATCAATGAAAAAAATTCTGAAATCAAATCAATAAAAGAATTCGGGGAACTTTTTGATCTTTCAAAAAATTATTTTGAAGAAGGGATATTGTTTTTGGATTATCAAAAAAATATAAAAAGTATAAATAAAAGAGCCTTAGATCTATTTGATAAAAATAATAAAAATGTAAATATTTTTTCTAAATTAACAGACTTTACTACTAATCTAGAATTACTTGAATTCGTCGAGAATTGTGTTACTTCTAGTCAAAGTGAATCTAAAAAATTAATTCAAACAAGCTTTCCTGAAAAACATTTTAGTCTAAGGGCAATTAATGTTAATGAAACGATTGTATTGTTTATAAGAGATTTGACAGAGTTAGTTACATTGGATAAAACTCGAAAAGAATTTTTTGCTAATACTTCCCATGAATTAAAAACTCCTGTCACATCAATTCAATTAAATGTTGAAGCTTTAAAAAATAGTATTAAGATCGATAACAAAGATGATTTTGATTATTTTTTAGAAAAGATTACCAATGATTCAAATAGATTACAAAAAATTTCTAAAGAGATTGGAGATGTTCATGCTTTAGAAACTGGTAGTCTTCCTGTAAATATTAAAGAATTTATAATTGATGATTTTATTTTAGAAACAAAAATATTAATTGATACTCTATTAGATTCAAAAAAAATAAATTTAAAGATAACTAAAAAAAATAAATTTAAAAAAGTTAGATTAGATAGAAATCTTTTTAAGATTGTATTTGAAAATATTTTATCTAATTCAATAAGGTATAGTAAAACAGGTTCATCTATTGAATTGGATTTAACTAAAAGTAATGGACAATTAGAAATGATTTTTAAAGATTTTGGAACTGGTGTTTCAGAAAATGAATTAACTCATATATTTGAAAGATTTTATCGATCTGAAGGATTAAGGAGTGATAAACATTCTGGATTAGGCCTTTCTATAGTAAAGCAAATTGTAAAAATTCATGAAGGTAAAATTTTTGCTAAGAGTTCTTTGAATAAAGGATTATCTATAACTATCCAAATTCCACAATAAATTCATATTATTTAACATTAACTTAACATTGAAATAAATGATTGTAATAATCTAAATCTCAGTAATATTTTTAATTTTTATGGATAAACATTCTAGAGGAATAGGTAAAAGAAAAATAGAAGAAACCTTAGTTTTGAATCTATTGAGATTAAGTGGATTGATCTCAATTATCACAACTATTGGCATTATTTCTATTCTCGGCTTTAATTCATTTCCATTTTTTAGGGAAGTAGGATTTCTTGAATTTTTTACAGGATTAGAATGGACTCCATTATTCATTCCTCAAAATTTTGGAGTTTCGCCACTTGTTAATGGAACTTTTCTTGTAGCATTCGTAGCAGCAATTACGGCATTGATTTTTGGATTAGGTAGTGCCTTTTATTTATCAGAATATGCAACCCGAAGAACAAGAAGAATAATCAAACCGTTATTAGAAATATTAGCCGGTATACCTACTGTTGTTTATGGGTATTTTGCTTTGACTTTTGTTACTCCAATAATTCAAATAATTTTTCCAGATACTATTATTTTCAATGCACTTAGCGCAGGAATAGTTATGGGAATTATGATTATTCCCATGGTTTCTACTTTATCTGAAGATGCAATGAATGCAGTTCCTATGAGTTTAAAAGAAGCTGCTTATGGATTAGGTGCTAAAAAATATCAAGTTGCTCTAAGGGTAGTTTTCCCTTCGGCAATTTCAGGGATTGTTGCTTCTTTTATATTAGCTATATCTAGAGCTATTGGTGAAACCATGATAGTAAGTCTTGCTGCAGGAGGTAAACCAGCATTAACATTGAATCCTCTTGATGCAATACAAACTATGACCGCTTATATAGTTACTGTAAGTCAAGGAGAGACACCTCAGGGATCTGTAGAATACAATAGCATCTTTGCAGTTGGATTATTACTTTTTTTATTAACACTTATTATGAACTTAATTGGAAGATTTATTGTTTCTAAATATGCACAAAATTATGAATAAACTATGAAAGAAAGATTTTTTTATACAATTTTTTTATTTGCCATACTTGTTGGTTTATTTTCGCTTGTAGTTTTATTCGTAGATATAATTTCAGATGGCTATAAATATCTTACATGGGATTTTTTGACTAATTATGCATCAAGAAAAGCGGAAAAATCAGGAATTTTAGCTCCGCTAGCAGGGACGTTATGGCTTGTCGTTTTGACAGCAATTTTTACGATTCCAATCGGAGTCTCAACAGCTTTATATTTAGAAGAATTCGCATCAGATAATCTTTTTAATAAAATGATAAAAATAAATGTATCAAATTTAGCAGGAGTTCCTTCAATTATTTATGGATTGCTTGGATTAGCTTTTTTTACATATACTTTAGCTTTAGGAAAAAGTTTACTAGCAGGAGCATTGACTATGACTTTATTGGTTCTCCCAATTGTAATTATTGCTTCTCAAGAAGCTATTAGGACAATCCAACCATCATTAAAAGATGCAGCATACGCTCTTGGGGCAACTAAATGGGAAGTATCTAAAAGAGTTATTTTGCCTCACTCCATAGGAGGAATAATGAGTGGGATTATATTAGCGATGTCCAGGGCTATAGGAGAAACAGCTCCAATATTAATTATTAGTTCTTTAGTATTTATAACTATGGTTCCATCAGGACCATTAGATAGATTTACTATTTTACCGCTTCAGATTTATACATGGGCTGCATTTCCGCAAGATGACTTTAGGGCAATAGCATCCACAGGTATCATTGTACTATTATTTATATTAGTAGTTATGAATTCAATAGCAGTTTATATAAGATTTAAAACACAGGATTAACTGTTGTTTTGGTAGAATAGACAAATAAACTAAATATTTTATGTCTAACACTTATTGGTTAGTGAATTTATCACTGGAAAATTTTAATATTTCAAAGAAACGATCCTTTGATCTTTTAGGTTTTACCAAAAAAGATAACAAATTAACTAATAAGATAAATGTAAATGACCAAGTTCTTTTTTATGTTTCAGATATTAAGAGTTTTGTAGGATCAACAGTTGTCAATTCGAAGAAATTTTTTGATAAAAAGAAAATTTGGGACCCAGAAGAAAATGAAGTTAGATTTCCTTATAGAGTAAAGTTAAAATCAACAAAAATTTTACCTGAAAAAAAATTTATGAGTGGATATGATGTTGCTCCTTCATTGAGTTACTTGAAAAGATGGGCACCTGAAGATTGGTACCTTGCATTTTTGGCTCCTGTACATATTATTTCTAATATTGATTATCAAATTATAGCTAAAAATATTGATTCTGCATTAAGTTCTAAATCGAAAAAAAATGTCATATCAAAAAAATCTAAAAGAACAAAAAAAAAGAAGTGATTAAATATTTAGAATATATTTTGAATTGAATTCTATTTTTTCAATAATTAATTCAGGAGAAATTTTTTTTATTTTACTTAATTTTTCTATTATTAATACAAGATCCTTTGGTTCTGTCCAACGTAATCTGTTTTTTTTGAAATATTGCGGGTAGCTATCAGTTTCAATTACTAATTGCTCTAAGGGTAATTTTTTTATAACATCTGATAATTTATCATCTCTTAAAAAAGGCTTTGCTATTGAAATAAAAACATTATTATCTAATAATTTTTTTGCATAATCATAATCTCCTAAAAAATAGTGAGCTACTGATTTGATTTCATTTATCTTAGAAAGCTTAATTATATTTATTGCTTCATTTTCTGCATTCCTAACATGGAAAGCAATAGGTAATTTTTTTGATTTAGCTAAGCTTATTTGATCATAAAAAAAATCTTCTTGAATATTTTTTTTTGGTGAAGTATTTTGAAAATCCAAACCTATTTCGCTGATCATTATAGTTTTTTTATTTTCTGTTAATTTAGATAATTTTTCTATAAAATTATCAGTTTTTTCATCTAAAATATTTTGAGGATGAATGCCAACTGCTGAATAAATCTCATTATATTTTTTTGATAAATCTACTGATCTTTTTGAATCAGATATTGTAGTTCCAGCTGCAATAATAATTTTAACATTATTATTTATAGAATTTGTAATTAAGATTTCTATATCTTCTTTATTAAATTGTTGTACGTGAGTGTGTATGTCTATCAGCATTATAAAAATTTACTATTAAGTAAAAAATATATCATTTATTTTTTTTTACATTAGATGAAAAAATTATAAATATACATGCTAATAAAGCAATAAAAGCAAACATTGGAAAACTAAGAGTATAAGATCCTGTGAAATCATAAATTAATCCTGCAGATATTCCTCCAATAGCTTGTCCGGCACTAACAAAAGGCTCTGAATAACCTCGTATTGAACCTATATTATCTTTTCCAAAAATATCTGCAAGTACAACTGGTGGAATTACTAGCAATCCTCCTAAAGCCATTCCAAAAATGAAACCTATCAAATATGCTAAAAATATATTAGAAATCAGAAGAAATAATAAAGCTGAAAGCCCCAACCATATACATCCAAAAAAATACACAATTTTTGAGGAAAATTTGTCTGTTGCCCATCCTGTAACTAAGCTCCCTACTCCGGTCCCTAGAGCCATTATCGTTAATGCCGAAGCCGCAAAAATAGGATTGATACCTTTATCTATTAAGTATGCAGCTTGATGAATATTGACTCCAGTATGAATAAAGTATGTTAGGAACCCAACCATTGATAGCATCCAAAAAGGTCTAGTTTTGAGTGCATTTTTTAATGATATCGAAGAATCGTTTCTATCTTTGTTTCCTAAATTATTTTTCAATTCAAGATATTTTTTATCTTTTGAGTCTATTTGTTTAGGATCATCTACCATTGTAAAAAAGACTAAAGGTAAAGAAATAAACCAAACCATTAGGCCTATAAATATCCAACTCATCCTCCAAGAATCTGGATTATTACCATCTAAATCTATTATTAATTGCGCAAAGAGTGGAAATAATCCCATACCCAAAGAATGTGATAAGCCCAAAATACCAGTTGCTTTCCCTCTATTATTTATAAACCATTTTGCAACAATTGTTGACGCACCAATTTGTATAGGAGAGCTAAAAATTATTCTTCCAATCCCAAATAATATATAGAAAGTAATGGGGTTAAATGTCCTACTTATTAAGAGCGTTGAAATTCCTAATAAAGAGACTGAGAAAAATAAAGTTTTTTTAGACCCATATTTTTGAATAAGATATCCTGAAAGAGGAGAAATAAATACTGATAATATACCTGCAAGGGAAGAAGCACCAACAATTAATGTTCTTGACCATCCTAAATCTTCACTCATTGGATAAACAAAAACTGCAATTGTTAAAGTAGCAGCTGCATTACGAACAAACATTGTTGAACCTGATCCAGCCACAATAATCCATCCGTAGTAAAAAGATGAATTTTTTTGGATGAATTTCGCTAATTGGTTCATTCTAGCTATTTATTTAATCTAATAATAGAATGTAACATTAAATTTATTATCCGTTTAGGACTTTGGGAGAGAAAATGTCTATTAATTTTGATAAAAATAAATATTTGAAGAGTGTTGAGCTTTTAGAAGGCAAAAAAAAGTTTTTTGATATTAAGTCATTGACAGATGACAATAATATTAATCTAAGTAAAATTCCATTTTCTATAAGAGTTCTTATTGAAAATGTTTTAAGAGCACATCACAATGATATTTCTAATTTAGAGCAGATAGAGCAACTTATAAATTGGACTGGAAATTCTGTTCCTGATAAAGAATTCCCTTATATGCCAGGGAGAGTAATTCTTCAAGATTTTACAGGGGTTCCAGTTGTTGTAGATCTTGCAGCAATGAGAGATGCTGTTAGTAATTTAGGGATTGATGCATCAATGATTAATCCTATTGTAAGAACGGATCTTGTAATTGATCATTCTGTACAAGTAGATTCTTTTGCTCAAAATTCTTCTTTGACAAAAAATATTTCTAGAGAATTTGAAAGAAACCAAGAGAGATATAAGTTATTAAAATGGGCTCAGAACTCTTTTTCTAACTTTTTAGTTGTACCTCCGGGAACTGGAATTGTACATCAAGTAAATTTAGAAAATTTAGCTGAAATAATATTAAGTTCTAATGAAAATGATTTTATATATCCTGACACATGTGTAGGGACTGATTCGCATACAACAATGATTAATGCTGTTGGAGTTCTAGGATGGGGAGTTGGTGGTATCGAGGCAGAAGCAGTAATGTTAGGTCAACCTTATTATATGCAAGTACCAGAAGTCATCGGAGTAAATCTTTATGGAAGTATAAATGAAGGCACTACTGCAACAGATGTGGTTTTGGCAATAGTTGAAAAATTGAGAGAAGTTGGCGTTGTTGAAAAATTTGTAGAATTTTTTGGATCAGGTATGACTAACTTATCATTAACTGATAGAGCAACTATCTCAAATATGGCTCCTGAATATGGAGCGACATGTGGATTCTTTCCTGTGGATAATAGAACCATGGATTATCTGATTTTGACTGGAAGAGATAAAAAAATTATTGATAGAGTGGAGAATTACACTCAAATAAATAATATGTTCTATGAAGGTAAAGATCCTAGTTTTACAAAAAAAATAGATTTTGATCTGTCTGCTGTTCAACCTTCTTTAGCTGGTCCAAAAAGACCTCAAGATAGGCTTTCTTTATCAAATGTAAAAACTAATTTTTACGAAAATTTCAAATTAGAAGAAGATCAAATTAATAATAGTGAATTAGATGATGGTTCTGTAGTTATAGCTGCTATAACTAGCTGTACTAATACCTCTAATCCAAATGTTATGATGGGTGCTGGAATAATTGCTAAAAATGCATCAATGAAAGGTATGAAACCAAAAGATTGGGTGAAAACCTCACTAGCTCCTGGCTCAAAGGTTGTAAGTAAATATTTAGAGTCAGCTGGTCTTGATAAATACCTTGATGATATAGGATTTCAAACTGTAGGATACGGGTGCACTACATGTATAGGGAATTCGGGTCCTCTACCTAAGGAAATAGCTGAAGAAATAGATAATAAAGAGCTATCTGTTGCAGCTGTACTTTCAGGGAATAGAAACTTTGAAGGAAGAGTTCATCCTCAAGTCAAAGCTAATTATTTGGCTTCACCTATGCTCGTTGTTTTGTATGCATTAGCTGGAACAATTAATATAGATTTTACAAAAGACCCAGTTGGAATTGATAAAGATGGCAATCCTGTTTTTATAAGTGATCTTTGGCCTAGTACACAAGAAATTGAAGATACTATCGAAAATTCATTAGACTCAAAAATGTTTATTGATGAATATAAATCAGTTTTTGAAGGACCTGAGGAATGGAAAATACTTTCTTCGACTAAGTCCGATAAATTCAAATGGGAAAATGATTCAACTTATATCCAAAAGCCACCATATTTTGAAAATTTTGATCAAAAGCTACCTGAAAAAATTAAAATTAAAGATTCTAGATGTCTTGTAATTTTGGGTAATTCAGTAACTACTGATCATATATCTCCAGCAGGATCTATACCTCAATCTGCACCATCTGGGCAGCTGTTAATTTCAAGTGATGTTCCCCGGTTTGAATTTAATTCATACGGTTCTAGAAGAGGAAATCATAACATTATGGTCAGAGGTACGTTTGGCAACATTAGACTTAGGAATCAGATTGTTGAAGATGAGGGTGACTGGACAATTCATTTCCCAACAAATGAAAAAATGAGAATTTATGAAGCTTCTGAGCTATATCAAAAAGACAATGTTCCATTAATTGTAATTGCTGGTAAAGAATATGGTACTGGCTCTTCAAGAGATTGGGCGGCTAAAGGTCCAGCTTTATTGGGAGTTAAAGTGGTAATAGCTGAAAGTTTTGAAAGAATTCATAGATCAAACTTAGTTGGAATGGGTATTGTACCTTTACAATTTATAAACAATGAAAATTTTGAAATATTAAATTTAGATGGATCTGAATTTTTTGAATTTGAAGGGTTAGAATCTAGCATTACTCCAAATTCAGAAATCAATGTGACAGCAAAAAAAAATGATGGAACTATTTTAAAATTTAAGACTTTATTGAGGATAGATACTCAAATTGAAGCTGAATATTATTACAATGGGGGTTTACTACCTTATGTTTTGAGAAAAATGGTTAGGGAGTCAAGCTAATACTTCCAGATGGAGTTGTGTTCATCCAGTTAAAACCTGAATCATTCAGCTTTGTAGGTATAATCTTTTGATCACTTAATAATATTTCCTCACCCAGTTTTCCAAATATAATAGGTACACTTATCCTGGGTATTTTTAATTTTATTACTGGCTTTAATTCCATATTTATTTCTCTAAAAACCTCTCCTAAGGTAATTTGATTTTTTGAAACTAAATTTATAGGGCCTTTTAGTTTTTCATTATTAATTATGTGAAGAATTGCTCTTATTGCATCTATTTTAGAAATCCAGGGGAAATAATTTTTTCCTGAACCGATTTTATTGATTCCAATTATGCTGCTGTATTTCTTCATATAAGTATATATGTCTGCATTTTTATCTATTATTGTTCCAAATCTTAAAAAAACAACCCTTGTTTTTTCAAGTTGCTGTATTGATTCCCATTCTTCTACTAAATCTGCAATTATCCCTCTTCCTTTTGGAGATCTTTCATCAATTATTTCATTTGGTCTATCTCCATAAATCCCACATGCAGATGCTGAAATTATTAATTTTGGAGGTGTTTTAGAATTCTTAATTGAATTAATCAAAGTTTTAGTAGAGCTAATTCTACTAGACTTTATCTCTGAAAATTTTTTTCTCTTAAATGGATTTATTATTCTTTCACCATTTAAATTTATTATTATTTGAGATTCATCGATTAAGTTTTGAGGTAAAAAATTATTTTGAGGATCCCAAAAATATTTTTTATTTTTATTCCTTAGAAGACAATTTATTTCAAAATTTTCTTTTGAAAGTGCTGATACTAAACTTTTTCCTAAATATCCACTAGAACCACTTATAGTAATTTTCATTATATTTTTTTAAGCTGATATACTTTCAATAAACTTTTTATAGAAAAATAATAATATATATATAAAATAATCTCCAAGAGAATTAAAATGCAATATACCCAAAAAATTACAAATATTTCAGATAAATTAGTTGAAATTTTAAATTCATTAGATAATTTTCAATTAAAGAAAATTAATTTTAAATTTGAAGATGATGAAAGATTTATTTGGTATTACACTCCGCATGAACAAAATGGACTTTTGGTTTTTCAGATGAAACCATATCAACGTAAATTAGTTTATGAATTATTGGAACTTACATATTCAAATAAAGGATATCAAACAGCTAAATCAATTATAAATTTAGAATCTATTTTAGGTGATTATGAAGCAAATCACTCAAATTCTAACGATGGAGGTAATGGTGCATGGGTTAGATCTGAAGAAAGATACTGGTTAGCTATTTTTGGAGATCCTTCTTCGGATAAACCATGGGGTTACAGATTTGGTGGACATCATATAGGTTTAACTGTAAACGTGAAATCTGATTATATTTCTATGCACCCTCTTTTTTTTGGAGCAAATCCAGCAAAGGTTCTTGAAGGAGAAAAAAAAGGATTTAGGGCACTCAGTCTTGAAGAAGATGTAGCTCGAAAGTTAGTCACATCCCTATCCGAGGATAATAGAAAAATTGCAATTATAAACCCAACGGCTCCTCCTGATATATTAACTGCAAATTATAGGAATTTTAATTCCTCAGATTTTAATGCAGGGCTAAATTTCAATAAATTAAATGATAAACAGAAAGATAATCTTATAGACCTGATTAAGGTGTATACGAATAGATTTACAGAAGAATATGCTCTAAATTATCTAAATCAAATATTAAAAAATGGATTTGAAAATACAACTTTTGCTTGGTCAGGATCGATTGATATATCAAAAGAGCATTATTATTTTATAAGACATGATAAATTTCTAATTGAGTATGATAATACTCAAAACAATGCAAATCATATTCATTCAGTTTTAAGAGATTTCAATGGAGATTATGGAGAAGATATTCTTTCTAAACATTATAATTCTAATCATTAGGTAGATAGAATATTTATTATTTCTCCTTCATCGTTAAGATCAATATCGAAAGCATTCGGATTACTAGGGAGACCTGGTAGTGTAATTATGTCTCCAGCTAAAGTTACTATTTGTTTAGCCCCTCCAAGTACTCTCACCTCTTTAATTGGGAGTGTGTGACCAGTAGGAGCCCCCCGTAATTTAGAGTCTGCAGAAACAGATAAATGTGTTTTAGCCATGCAAATAGGAAAATTCCAACCTTGACTCTCAAAAAGCCTTAGCGTTGTTCTTGTCATTGGACTCCATGAAACCTTATCAGCAGAATAAATATTTTTAGCAAGACTTTCAACTTTATCAATTGGACTATCAGAATCTTCGTATAGTAAATTAATTTTTTCATTATTATTTTCTAAACTTGAAATATATTCAGCTAATTCAATCATTCCGTCTCCACCTTTTGCAAATCCATCAGACTCTATAGCAATAGAGTTATTTTCTTTACAAATATCTTTTATAAGTTCTATTTCTTCCTTTGTATCGTCTGGAAATTTATTTATTGCAACGACCGATTTTAATCCATATCTAGAAACTATTCTTATAGCATTTTTTAAATTTTCAGCACCGTCAATTATAGCTTTTTTATTTTTCTCATTAAGTTTCTTAACATCAACTCCACCATGCCATTTTAATCCTCTAATAGTCGCAACAATTACAGCACAGAAAGGTTTTGGTCCTCCTTGGCGAACCTTTATATCCATAAATTTTTCGAATCCTAAATCCGCTCCAAATCCAGCTTCAGTTATTACATAATCCGCAAAAGATGATGCTATTTGATCTGCTAATATTGATGAGCATCCATGAGCAATATTTCCAAAAGGTCCCATATGCACAATAGCAGGTTGCCCTTCAACTGTTTGAGCTAGATTTGGTTTGATTGCATCTTTAAGTAATGCCATCATTGATCCTACAGCATTGATCTCTTTAGCCAAAACAGGCGTTTTATCTTTCTTCCAACCAACAACGATATTCCCTAATCTTTCTCTAAGATCGGAATATGAATCAGTTAATGCCAAAATAGCCATTATTTCAGAAGCTGCTGATATATCAAATCCAGTATTCCTTAATGGAGAAGTATTTTTACCTCCAGTTCCAGCAATAATATTTCTTAAGGATCTATCTTCTGCATCTGTAACCCTTCGCCAAGTTATATTCTCAGGATAAAATTCTTTGATGGCATTTCTATAAACTGTATTATCTACCATTGCAGCCAATAAATTATGAGCAGATTCCATTGCATGAAAATCACCATTAAAATGTAAATTAATATCAACTGCAGGCTCTACGGTAGCCTTTCCTCCGCCTGTTCCTCCTCCTTTATGGCCAAATACTGGTCCTAATGAAGGTTGCCTTATTGTTAATGCCACATTTTTATTTATTTTTCCTAGTCCTTGAGTTAATCCTATGGCAGTTGTGGATTTCCCTTCACCAAGTGGAGTAGGAGTTATTGCAGTTACAACAACCAATTTAGAAATTTTATTTTTATTTATATTTTCAAGAGGAATTTTAGCCTTAAATTTCCCGTATAATTCTAATGAATCTTTCTCAATTCCTAATTCATCTGCAATTTGTTCTATATGTTTAATTTTTTTCATAATTTTTTGGATTTTTAATAACAATTATAAGTATACAAGAGATTATACAGAGAGTAGCCATAACAATGAATGAATGGTAATAGGTATCATATTTGTCATAAAAATAACCAACAATTACAGGAGATATCATCATGCCTATACCCATAGGGAAGGCATTTAATCCTAAAATTGTACCGTAGTATTTTCCACCGAAAAAATCTCCTCTTAAAGCATGAAATACTGGTGTTCGCATCCCAAAACCTATTCCCCAAAGAATTGAAAATAAAATAACTATTGAATAACTACTTGCATATGCAAGTATTACGATAGCTAATGCTTGGACTATAAAAAATATTGGAATAATAATTTTTTTATTAAAAATATCTCCTAATATTCCTCCTGATAGCTGTCCAAAAAACTGCAGTATAGAAATAATAGGTAAGATTGTACCAGCGGTTATAATATCTAAACCAACGCCATTTTCATCAGTCAAATATAAAAACAGATGAGCAGAAATTGCTCCAACAGATATATTTGCAAAAAGATGTGATAAAGCTAGTATCCAAAAAGGCTGAGTTTTCATTGCTTCTTTAGGATGCATATTCGTATCTGAAAAAAATTTTCTTTTAGATTCTTTTAGCTTTTCTAAAAAACTTATATCTGGTCTTTTCTTTATTATGAATGATAATATTGGACCAGCAATGATAAATATTATAGCTAGATAAATCATTGTTTCTCTCCATCCATTTTTATCAATTGAAAGTACCATCAAGGGTAAAAAAAATCCTCCAAAAGAACTTCCTCCAATTACCCAGCTCATAGCTGTAGATCTTTTGTGAGGCATCCAAACATTAACTGCGGACATTGAGGGTACAAAACCTCCAATACTTACACCAATTGATACCAATAAATAAGATAAGTAATAAAACAAAATCGTATTAATAGTACTAAGCCAAAATAAACCTAAGCTAGCAACAAAAAATCCAATAAGAATCATCTTCCATGCACCAAATCTATCTGTAAGAAATCCTTCAAGAGGCCCCAGTAAAGCTCCTCCGAATCTACCAAATGATGCGACTCCTGAAACTACTGTTCTTGACCAATTAAATTCATCTTCAATAGCCTTGAAAATAATACTTCCACCACTAAATGTAGGAATACTTGATATAGCAGTATTTAATCCACCAGCAATACTAATCCACCATCCATAATAAATTTTTTTTATTTTGCTTTTCATCAATTATTACGTGTACACGGTATCATGTATCAATTTACAGGTAAACGTTTCCGTGTAGTTATTTAAATTTTGTAAATACTTTATTTTTATATTTGAAAATTATTGGTTTTCCAGTCTGAATTTCGAGCTTTTCTGTCTCTTTTTCTGACTTATTTTTTATTATTTTTATTAAAGCTCTTATGCTATTTCCATGAGCAGCTATCAAAATATTTTTTTCTTCTTCTAATTTATTAAACAAAATTTCATTACAGAATTCTTTTACTCTATTTACTGTTTCTTCAAGTGATTCTCCTAGAGGTATTCTAGATTTAGGTATGTTTTTAAAAAGAGGATTCTCTAATTGTTTTTGTTGATCTTTTTTTTCTAGCAATGGAGGTTTTGTTTTGAAACTTCTTCTCCATTGGAATACTTTTTCTTTTCCAAATTTTGCTGCTGTTTCATCTTTATTTAGACCTTGTAAATCTCCATAATGCCTTTCATTTAAGCGCCAGTCTTTTTCTAATTTTACAAACTCATGATTTGATTTATTAAGAATTATTTCACCTGTTTTGATAGCTCTATTGAAAATAGAACTATAAGCATTATCTATATTTATTTTGTTATCTAAAATTTCTAAAGCTGCAATTTCAGCCTCTTTGATACCATCATTTGATAAAGAAATATCAGTCCATCCTGTAAATCTATTTTCTACGTTCCATAAACTTTTACCATGCCTGACTAGGATTAATAAGCTCAATTGATTCCTCAAATTTTTAGATACTGATATATTATCAATTTTTTATAATAAGTCTAAGGTTTTCTTCTTTCTCTAAACTAATTATTTCTTCTAAATATTTATAATCATTTTTTATTTCTAGGACATTTATATATTTTTTTGTAGGCAAATAATCATATGATTCTTCTAAACACCTAAATTCAAATCTATTTTTTGTTTCTAATATTTTTCTTGTACAAGGCTCCATGCTTGATAAACCAACTGAATTACCAAATTTATCAAAATATATTATTGTAAGAGGGAAATAAGTTTTATACATCCAAAATCCTTTTTGTTCTTGTTCTTGTTCATATTGGAAAATCATTCCGTCTATATTTGGGCTTAGATCTTCTCTGCACATTAGTCCAAATTTATATTCGTTAATATTTTTACCAAGGTATGTTTCTAGAGGATAATTAAAGTCTTTAGTTTGGATATTTATTGATATAGATTCATAATTAATTAATTTTTCATCACAACCATTGTAAAAATCAATAATTCGATTATCTAATTCACAAGAATTTATAAGTGGTATTACTAGTACAATTAAAAATACTTTTTTTTTCATTCATTTAGGAGTTCTTTTACTTTTCTAGGTATCTCAAACTTAATATCTTCATCTATATCATCAAACTTATAAACATTTGAAGGGTTAAGTTTTTTTATTATTTCGTAGACTAACTTATCAGGTGTAGATGCTCCTGAAGTTAATCCTATTTTTTCAATACCTTTCAACCAATCTGGATTTATTTCGTCATAAGAATTTATAAGATATGCTTTTGTCCCTGATTGTATAGATACATCTCTTAATCTGTTACAATTTGAAGAATTTGAAGCTCCAACTACTAAGATTAAATCAACTTTTTTTGCAAGCTTCACTGTTACTTCTTGTCTATTTGTTGTTGCATAACAAATATCATTTCTAATTGTTGCATTAGGGTAAATAGACTTGATTTTATCTACTGTTTGCTGTGTATCTCTAACTGATAATGTAGTTTGAGAAAGGACGACGACATCTTTATCTTTTGATTTTTCTTTTTCTAACTGAAATTTTTCTCTATCGTCAATTATCTTCATGTTTGCCTGACCTGAAGTTCCTATAACTTCTTGATGTCCTTTATGTCCAACTAAGATTATATTTTTACCTTCTCTTGAGTATTTTTTTGCCTCGTTATGAACTTTTGTAACTAAAGGGCAAGTTGCATCAATCACAGTTATATTTTTTTTCTTTGCTAAAGCATAATCTTCAGGAGGGGAGCCGTGGGCAGAAAATACTACTACAGAATTATTAGGAATATCTTTTACATTTTCTACTGTGATTGCTCCTTTAGATTCTACCTCAGAAACAACTACAGGATTATGTACTATTTGATGTTTTACATATACCGGAGAGCCATATTTCTCTAAAGCAATTTCTACTAAATCAATTGCAAGTACAACTCCGGCACAAAAACCTCTAGGGTTTGCTAAATAAATTTCCATATTTTAAAAAGTTTATACTTAAAGTATAATATTTTTTTTTGATATTACATATATTAGAAAAATTTTAATACTTTTATATTTATAAAATTATTATTTTTAATATTTTTTTTTGATAGATTATGAATATACATAAAATTGAATATGAAAAATACACAAAAAGGTCCATTAATTATTAGTGGGAACGCTCACAATACACTAGCAAAAGATATTGCATCATACATAGGGCAAGATTTAACTAGGGCAGAGGTATTTAAATTTAATAATGATAATACTTTTGTAAAAATACTTGAAAACGTCAGAGAGCGTGATGTTTTTATAATACAACCTACGGCTTTTCCTGTGAATGATAATATAATGGAATTATTGATTATGATAGATGCAGCTAAAAGAGCATCTGCAGGAAGAATAACTGCAGTTATTCCATATTTTTCCTACGCAAGAACAGATAAAAAAGATCAACCTCGGGTTCCTATTACAGGTAGACTGATCGCAGATTTAATAACTACAGCAGGTGCAGATAGAGTAATGATGATGGATTTACATGCAGGTCAAGTTCAAGGTTTTTTCTCAGCTACAGTTGATGAATTAACTGCATTACCCATACTAGCAAGTTATTTTATAGATAAAAAATATGATGATTGGGTTGTAGTATCTCCAGATATTGGAGGAACAAAAAGAGCTAGAGATTTCGCAAATAAATTAGGAGCTCCACTAGCAATTATAGAAAAAAGAAGAATTGGGAATAAAGATACGGTAGAGACTCTTAATATAATTGGAGAGGTAAAAGATCGATCAGCAATTTTATTTGATGATGAAATAAATACAGGCGGAACTATGATAGCGGGTTCAAAAATTTTGAAGGAAAATAATGTTAAAGATGTTTATGTTGCCGCTACACATGGAGTTTTTCCAAATGGGTCTCTTGAAAAAATAGTAAGCTCAGAGGAAATAAAAGAGATAGTAGTAACAGATAGCTTACCTATTCGGAATGAAAGCTCTAAGCTTAAAATTCTTCCTATTTCTGAACTTTTAGGAGAAGCTATCAAGCGAACAAATCGTGGTGATTCAGTAGGTGCACTTTTCTTGTAGTAAATTCTTTATGTTTAATTTTATAAAAAAATTAATAAAAAATTCTAATGAAGAAGAAATCAAAAATTTATTAAAAATTGTTGATGAGATAAATTCTTTAGAGTCTAATTATAATTCATTGAGTGATGAAGAATTAAAGAAATCTACCTTGATTTTGAAGGAAAAATATAGTGTTAATAAGTCTCTTGATGAAATTCTTCCAGAGGCATTTTCAGTTGTAAGGGAGGCATCAAGTCGTTGTTTATCTATGAGGCATTTTGACGTTCAACTTATTGGAGGGTTATGTCTTCATCAGGGTAAAATAGCTGAAATGAGAACGGGAGAAGGAAAAACTTTAGTTGCAACCTTGGCTGCTTATCTAAATACGTTGTCGGAAAAAAGTGTTCATGTTGTAACAGTAAATGATTATTTAGCTAAAAGAGACTCACTGTGGATGGGAAATATTTATAATTTCCTAGGATTAAGTGTTGGTTGTATTCAAAATAGTGGTTCTTTTTTACTTGAAAAAAACTCTAACGATCAACTGGAGCTAGTTGATGCAACTAGGGAAGAAGTTTATAAATCTGATATTGTATATGGAACAAATAATGAATTTGGTTTTGATTATCTTAGAGACAATATGGCTCAAGAATCTAAAGAAAAAGTGCAACGAGACCTTGATTTCGCAATAGTTGATGAAGTTGATAATATTCTTATAGATGAAGCCAGAACACCTTTGATAATTTCAGGACCAGCTCCAGATAAAACCCAAGATTATAAGAAATTTTCTAAAATTGCTTCTAAATTAGTTTTGGAAACTGATTATCAAATTGATTCAAAGCGACAATCTGTAGCCTTAACTGAAAAAGGTATTGATAAAGTAGAGAAAGAATTAGATATTGCAAATCTTTACTCAGAAGAAAATCAAATATTTTCTCACCTACTAGAAAATTCAATAAAGGCGAATAATTTCTATATAAAAAATGATCAGTATGTAGTCAGAGATTCCGAAGTTGTTATTGTTGATGAGTTTACAGGTAGATTAATGGAAGGCAGAAGATATTCTGATGGGTTGCATCAAGCAATTGAGGCAAAAGAATCAGTAAGTATAAAAAGAGAATCTGTTACTTATGCAACTATAACTTTACAAAATTATTTTAGATTATATGGGAAATTATCTGGAATGACTGGTACTGCTGCAACTGAAGCTGAAGAATTTCAAAAAATATATAAATTAGAAGTTTTAGAAATACCTACTAACAAAGATTCTCTAAGAAATGATTTACCTGATCAAATTTATATGACTGAGGAAGCAAAATGGAAAGCTGTTTCAGATAAGATCAAAGAATTAAATTCTAAAGGTACTCCTGTTTTAGTTGGTACTACAACTATAGAAAAATCAGAATTTTTATCAAAATTACTTAAGTCTGAAGGATTAAAATGTAACGTTTTAAATGCGAAACAGCATGAATCTGAAGCAAAAATTATTTCAGAAGCTGGAGCTCCTCATTCTATAACAGTTTCAACAAATATGGCGGGAAGAGGTACAGATATCATATTAGGAGGAAATCCTGAAAATTATAATCAAGTTTCTGATTGGGAAAAAAATAATAAAACTGTTTTAGATACTGGAGGTTTATATGTCCTAGGTACTGAAAGGCACGAATCTAGAAGAATAGATAATCAATTAAGAGGTAGGTCTGGTAGACAAGGTGATCCTGGTATAACTCAATTTTTTATTTCAACAGAAGATGTTCTAGTTAGAAGGTTTGGTGGAGATAGAATTAAATCTGCCATGAGTATGTTTAAATGGGATGAAAATGAAGCAGTAGAAAATAAAATGATATCCAGATCTATTGAATCTGCTCAATCAAAAGTTGAAGCATATCATTTTGAAATTAGGAAAACTTTAGTTGATTATGATGATGTAATGAACACCCAAAGAGATGTTATATATAAATTAAGAACCAAAGCTCTTTTTTCAGAAAAATTAAGTGATGAAATATTTGACTATATAAATTCTGAGATGTCTAATTATTTTTTATCAAATGATTTGAATTCAGAATTTGAGGAGGTAAATAAACTAGCATTTTTACGAAACTATTTCCCTGAAGAAAGTATTCATGATTTAACTGACCCTAATTTATTCAATCAAGAAAATCTTCTTGAAAAAGCAAAAAATATTTATGATTTTAGAAAAGAAAGCCTCTCAGAGGATTTATCAAATAGATTGGACAGTCAAATTTTTATACATGCTATTGATTCTAAATGGGTAGAGCATCTAACAATAATGGATAACATGCGACAATCTATAGGCCTTGAAGCAATAGGGCAGAGAAATCCATTAATTCAATATAAAAAAATGGGATTTGATATGTTTTCATTGCTTATGCAGCAAATACAGTCTCAAATTGCAAGTGATGCAATTAGAGTAAGTAATATCCAAAAAACTTCTAACAGAATTTTTAAAGAACAAAAAAATAATTTTGATGACACAAGAAAAAATATGGAAATAGCATCGAATAACTCTAATTCCACAAACTCTAATCTTTCGAGAAAAGATAGAAGAAGAATGGAAAAATTGAATAGAAAAAATTCTAGAAAAAGAAAATAAGAATGCCCATATTTAATAAAGAAGAAATAAAAATCATAGAGTCTTTTTCAAATATAAATAAAGAAAATTTTAGGACTAATATTTTAAGCATAATTGGTAATTGGAAGATAAGTAATCTTAATAGTTATGATTACTTATTAATGAAAGAAGCTTTTAATTGGAGAAGATTAGCAATAAAAATAATTGATTATGTTGAATGTGATAAAAAATTATATTCAAAATTATTAGATTGGATTTTTACTCCTCATTTATATGCTACTTTTTCTGAAAATGGTTTTAGGGAGCTAATTGGTTATGAAAAGTATAATGCTCACTTGTCTTATTTTTATGGAGTAACAATTGAAAGATGCCTAATTTCTTATACTGAAGAAGAATTATTTAAAAGACAAATCTCATATGGGAATTTTGTTAGATACACTCCAGAAGATGTATACTCAAAAATATATAATATTTCTTATAATGAATTGATTGAAGAATTTTTATCTAAATATAATCTTAATCCAAATAGTTTAACAGAAATAGAATTTGAAAACTTTACATATTGGTGCTTTAAGAAGAGGGTAGAAAATTCTGAACCATCAAAACTTGCTTCAGATACAAAAAAAGGAACTATGTTTTTATATAAATTTTTAGAATCCGAGAATAAAAGATTGAACTCAACAGAAAAGATTGAGGATAATAGAAAAAAAAAAGTTGATTTTGCTTTTTGATTAAGTAAAAAATATTATTAAGTTTGGAGGTGTTGGTATCCAAAAAAAATTTAAAATTGTAAATCCTAAAGATCTTGCTAAACGTTTTGATTTTAAAGAAAAAGAGTTTTTTTGGAGAAAAATTTGGGATGAAAATAAGATCTATGAAAGACTTGAAAATCAAAACAGAGATGCTTCATTTGTAATAGATTCGCCTCCACCTACTGTTTCAGGTTCGCTTCATGTAGGACATATTTTTTCATATACTCATCAAGATATAATTGCTCGTTTCAAAAGAATGAATAATTTTAATGTTGTATATCCTATGGGATGGGATGACAACGGATTACCCACTGAAAGAAGAGTTCAAAATATATTTGGCGTAAGAATAGATAATAATATTCCATACATAGAAAACTTAAATGTAGATAAACAAAAAAAACTAGATGGTATTTCAAAAGATGAGCCTCTCATAGTAAATAGAAAAAATTTCATTGAAATGTGTGAACTAATCACTGCAAAAGATGAAGTGGTTTTTAAGGATTTATTTAGAAAAATGGGTTATTCAATAGACTGGAAAGATGAATATTCAACTATAGATTCTAAATCAAGAATAATTGCACAGTTATCATTTATTGATTTATTCCACAAAGACTTAATTTATCAGTCCAATGCTCCTACAATGTGGGATATTGATTTTCAAACTGCGGTCGCACAAGCTGAAATTGAAGATAGAGAAATTCAAGGAGCATACCATGATATTAAATTTGGCGTAAAAGGCTCTAATGAAAATATTATAATATCAACTACTAGACCTGAACTATTAGCATCGTGTGTAGGAATTACAGCTCATCCGGATGATAAAAGATATAAACATTTATTTGGGAAAACAGCTATTTCTCCTGTATTTTTTTCACCAATACGAGTATTCCCAAGTGAATTAGTTGATATGGAAAAAGGAACAGGTATATTGATGGTTTGTACATTTGGAGATCAAACAGATGTTTTATGGTGGAGAGAAAATTCTCTTCCTCTAAGGCAACTATTCAATTTAGATGGAATTGTTGCAAATATTAATTTTGAAAAAAGTGATAAAGATGTAATTTGGGAGAGTGAAAACCCAGAATTAGCTAATGAAAATATAAAACATATTAAGGGAAAAACCCTAAGTCAAACTAAAAATATCTTAATTGAATTGCTGAAAGATCCTAAAAATTCACTTGATCAAAAACCAGCTTTAGTAAAAGAGCCAGAGAAAATAAATCATCCTGTTAGATTTTATGAAAAAGGAGAATCTCCTATTGAATATATTTCTTCAAGGCAATGGTTTGTAAAAATAACAGATAAAAAAGAAAAATTATTAGATGCGGGTCGGAAAATAAAATGGCATCCAGATTATATGTCTAAGAGGTATGAAAATTGGACAGAGAATCTATCTATTGATTGGTGCATAAGTAGGCAAAGGTTTTTTGGTGTTCCAATTCCTGTATGGTACAAACTAGATTCTAATGGGAATCCAAATTATAAAGAAGTAATAATTCCAAATAAAGACAGTTTACCAATCGATCCGGAGATAGATTGCCCTGAAGGTTATTCCGATGAGGAAAGAGGTGCTCCTAATGGATTTATAGGAGAAAAAGATGTATTTGATACTTGGTTTACATCTTCCTTAACACCACAAATAGTTGCTAAATGGGGGATTGAAAAATATGATGAGATGGAATCTATATTCCCAATGGATATTAGGCCTCAAAGTCATGAAATAATTAGAACATGGGCATTTTATACAATTGTAAAATCTGTGCTTCATAATAACTCAATTCCTTGGAAGAATGTAATAATATCTGGTTGGATTTTAGATCCTGATAGAAAAAAGATGAGTAAATCAAAAGGAAATGTAATCACCCCAATAGAAACTATTGATGAGTATGGATCTGATGCAGTAAGATACTGGGCAGCTTCAGCAAGACTGGGTACGGATACGACTTATGATGAAAATGTTTTTATTATTGGAAATAAACTTGTAACAAAATTATATAATGCAGCAAAGTTTGTTTTATCTCATGATTCATACTCAACGAGTAACTTAATTGAATTAGACTCTTCATTTATGGACGAATTACTTAATTTAGTTGAAAATGTAACCCATTATTATAATTCTTATCAATTTGCGCAAGGGTTACAAATCACTGAAGAGTTTTTTTGGAATACCTTTACCGATAATTATCTTGAACTTGTAAAAAAAAGAGTCTTTAATTCAGAAGGTGATGATAAAGCTTCAGCCGTAACATCATTGAGAATGGGATTATCAGTAATTCTTAGACTTTTAGCACCAGTTCTGCCCACTATAACGGATGAAATATGGTCATGGTGCTTTTCTGACGAAACAAAAACATTATCTATCCACCAATCAAAATGGCCAAATAAAGAAGAGTTTAAGGAATTAAATAAATCAAAATATAAGAATTCATTAGAAGTTGCAATTAAAGCGATTAGATCAGTTAGACAATCTAAGACTTCGGAAGGAATAGGCTTAGGTAAACCTGTAGAAAAAATGAAAATTACAACTAATCAAGAAAACCTTGAAATTATTGATTTTATTTTTGAAGATTTTTCTAATGCTTCAAATTGCTTTAATTTTGATAAAGAAAAAATAGATGATGAAAATATAAAAGTAGAAATAATTTCTAAGATCGAAGATTTATAAAGATCTATATCCTATTTTACCTGTGTATTTATAATTTTTTTTTTAGTTCGTCAAATATGCCAGTTTCAAAATCGCGAACTTTTTTACATCGTTTAAGTGTTTCTTCCGCAATTTCAATAGGGACTCTTGTAATTCCGTCCGTATCTCCGACGATTAAATCTCCAGGATTTATGACTAAATCTCCAACTTCAACAGGAGTTTGTGTCTCAATTAGATTAAAAGGACCATGTCCTGGTACTCTTCCAGTTGCCCATACAGACATACCTACTTCAGAAATACCTGGCAAATCTCTAATCGATCCTCCATTAATCACACCTACTGCACCAATTACCTTGTGCTTTAAGGCCATTCCATCACCCATAACAGCACCTCTACCTTTATTTTTTTCAATATCTACTATTACTCCAATTACAGGTAATTCAGATTGATCAATTGTGTCGTAGTATTCATCCCAGTCTAGTTTTTCTGCTGGTTCATAAAGAGGAGTAACTTTACATGTTACAGCTATACCTACAACTGTTCCTGATTCTAAATGGAATGATTTTAAATCTGGTCCAGAGTAATCAATTTGTTCTTTATCATATTCATCCATAGTCATCATAGCGTTTTGAACTGTTGCTGAATCATATTCTTTCAGACCTTCAATAATTTCTCTTAATTCCATTTTTTACTCCATTTCTATATTTAAATCTTCTCCAGGAAAAAATTCTAACCAAGGCTGGAAGTTTTCTACAAAAATCTTTCCTTCTTCCATTGATGATAGTCCTTTTATAGCTCTGTTAGGATCATAGCCAGTAGTTTTAGCTAAAGCTTCAATACCTCTTTTAGTATCCCTGACTCCTCCAACAATAAAAATATCTTTTTCATCATTTTCTACAACTAAATCTAATCCTTTTTTTCTAGTTCTCCAATAAAGTCTCAACTTATTCTCCTAATCAATGAATTTTTTTGCTCTATCAAGTATTTTATGTGCCAATTTACTTTTACTCATTAGTGGAAAAGATTCTTCTCCGTCCAAATCTACTATTACAGCTTTGTTATTATCGGATCCAAAACCACTTCCTTCTAAAGTTATATCATTAGCAACGATTATTTTACAATCTTTAGATGATAGCTTTTTTTTAGCATTTATTAAAAGATTTTCTGATTCTGCTGCAAAACCAACTTTAGCTATTTTTGATCCATCTATACCTTTTAAGATATCTGGATTTTTTTCCAATTGAATATAATCTAAAGAATCTTTTTTGATTTTCTCTTTTGATATATTTTTTACTTTATAGTCAGATACAGCTGCAGACATTATAATAATTTGACATTTATCAACAAGGTTATCAATTGTATTTTTCATTTCTATAGCACTTTTTGTAAAAATCTTTTTTATACCCTGTGTCTCTTCAGCTGAATCTATTTTTCCATGTATTAATGTAACCGAAGCACCTCTATCTCTTAGAGCTTTTGCAATTTCTATTCCCATTTTCCCAGAAGATTTATTTGATATATACCTCACTGGATCAATTTCTTCTATAGTTCCTCCAGCTGTTACTATGGCTTCTACTTTTTCATAGTCTTTTTTTTTTGAAAAAATACTTATAATCTCCTCAAATAGAATATCTGGTTCACTCATTCTTCCAAACTCATTCATTCCAGAAGCAAGTCTTCCTTTTTCCGGACCAGAAATATAATAATTAAATCCTATTAATTCTGTAATATTTTTTTGGACTTGTTCAGATTTGAACATATCTCCATCCATAGCAGGTGCTATTATAACTGGAGCTTTGGATGCTAAAATACTTCCAACAATCGGGTCACTTGATATCCCTAGTGCAATTTTGGCAATAATATTTGCTGTTGCAGGTGCAACTAAGATTACATCTGCTTTTTTTGCTATATCAATGTGATCAATTGATAGAGATGTCTTTGAGTCATAATATCCAGTAATAACTGGATTATGAGTTATTCCCGAAAATGAAGATTCTCCAACAAAATTTTTTGCAGATTCAGTCAGAATAACCTGTACATTAGCTCCTTCTTTTACAAGTAAAGAAGATAAATATATAGATTTATATGCTGCTATAGATCCAGAAACACATAAGATTATATTTTTATTTTTTATTATTTTCTTGTTCATAAATATATTTTAACCCCATAAATGATAAATTTTCATTATATATATATTCTAAATCTAAAATAGGTAAGATTAATTCAGCTCCTCCACCAGTAATAATTAAAGGACATTCATTTTTAGGAGAAATTTTATCTGAAAATTTTTTATAAACTCCTTTTATTAATTCTGCGTAACCTAATATAATCCCTGATTGAATTGATTCAATAGAATTTTCTCCTATTATATTTTTTGGAATTCTTAATTCAACTGGTCTGAGTAAAGCTGTTGAATTAGCTAAACTATCAGCAGCCATATTTAATCCTGGAATTATTGACCCTCCAAGATATTCATTTTCTGACGATACAGCATTAAATACTAAACATGTTCCAATATCTAAAATAACTGCAGGGGATCCATAAAGCCTTATTGCAGCCAGGCTATCTACAATCCTATCTATACCTACATCTTCAGCAGGATTATATTTATTTTTAATGGAGAGATCAAATTTATGAGTTACAACAATTGGTTTTTTATTATTAATTATTTGTGAAGCTTTTTCTACTATTTGAGTTTTATTTGGAACTACTGAGCTGATAATTATATCTAATTCATTTGGTTCTATTTCTTGAATTCGTAATAGAGACTTTATTGAATCGGCAATTTCAAACTCAGATTTATTATCTTTAGTAGAAATTCTAGCTGTAAATGTTAATTTTTCTCCCGAAAAAAGCCCCAAGTCTACACTGGTATTTCCTATGTCAATAACTATTAATCTCATTTATTAAAACTGATTTATAAACTAATTATAAACTATCAGTCATGGGGAAAATTTTAGCAATAACTTCAGCACATGCTTTAGCTATTTCAATATGTTCTTTTTGAGTACCATGGCCAGCTCTAAGTTGAATATAATGAATCCAGCTTCTTAGAGTTCCATTCATATATAAACGGCTTTTAGTATTTCCTTCTGGCAATACAACCCTTGCCTGCTCCTTTGCAATTCCTTTTTCTATTGCCCATTGATAAGATTTCAAAGCCTCATCAATTACTTTTTGTTGTTTGATATTCCATTCTTCTTGTAATTTTGAGTCTTCAATATCAATAGAGTTTTGCCTGTTTTTATCATCCTGAAGCCTTGCTTCCCTAGTGACAAATTCCATATCTTTAGTTGGGTTTGCATACCTTTGACTAAATTCTTGAAAACTGAAGCTTCTGTGTCTAAGTATCTGTCTTGCTATATCTCTTGTTGTTTCAATTTCTAAGCAAACATTAACCATTTCTAAGGGAGACCAATGTTGATTATTAATTAAATATTTAATTAATTTTTCACTAGTTTCTGAGTTTAGTTGATTTGAAGGATTTGATACTCTAGCACAGTATGCTATTAACTCTTGGCAATCTTTTAGACCTAAATCTTCAAACTTATCAGAAGCCTGAGAATAGCTTATAAGAGTTACGTTAGATGTCATAATAATAGCCTTGAAGGCTTCTCTAGTAATTGACTAAATTCTTTCATGAAAACTGCACCTTCAGCACCATCTCCAACTCTATGGTCTGCAGATAAAGTTGCATACATAATATCTCTTATTTCAACTTTATTATCAACTACCTTTGGTTCTTTTTTTACTTCTCCTAAGGCAATAATTCCACTTTGTGGAGGGACAATTATTGCTGTAAATGCATGAGTTCCAAACATACCTAAATTTGATGTAGAAAATGTACCTTTAGTAAGTTCTTCATTACTTAATGGATTCCCATTACCTCTTGATCTACTACCCAAATCTTTAGATTGTTTAGATAAAGATACTAAATCTAAATTTTGAGCATCTAATATTGAAGGAACAATCAGACCTTGTTCAAGTGCTATTGCAATTCCTAGATTGATTTGAGAATGCATAATTAATTTATCCCCATCAAAAGAAGAGTTCCATTTAGGATTATTTATTAAGGAATTTATGGTAGCTTTCAGGACTAAGTCATTGACAGATACTTTCATCCCGTCTTTTTCTAGATCTTCATTTATATCTTTCCTCATTTTCATTGATTCAGTCATATCTACTTCTACTGTAACTTGGAAATGGGGGATTTCAGTTTTAGATTTAACTGTAACTCTCGCAATAGCTTGTCTCATACTATTTAATTCAATATCTTTTCCATCTAAAGTCATATTTTTATTTTTATTTACTTGTGATGAAGAAACAAGTCTTGGTCCAGGAACATGATTATTGACATCATCCTTAGTTATTCTTCCTCCTGGGCCTGTTCCATTTATATCTGATAAAGGTATACTTTTTTCTCGAGCAAGTCTCTTAGCCATTGGAGAGGCTTTAATTTGCACTGAATCGGAATCTAAAGAAATTTCTACAGAATCTTCAATTTGAGTTGTATTTTGCTCTTGTTGTTTTTCTTCTGATATGCTGACGACAGTATCATCTACTTGTTCTACAGACTCGTTTTTTTTATCATTTTGAATTTCATCAGCTTCAGGTATTTCCTCATTCATTTCACCTACATAACCAATAATTTTCCCAACTTGTACTTTTGATCCCTCATCAGCAGTGATTTTTCTTAGGAAGCCATCATTATATGATTCCATTTCTACAACAGTTTTATCTGTTTCAATCTCTGCTAATTTATCACCTTTTGAAACTTTATCTCCTTCTTGTTTCAACCACTTTACTATTGTTCCTTCAGTCATATCTGCACCCATTGAAGGCATTGTAATTTCTTTTGCCAAGATTCTCTCCTATAAGGTTAAATTAATTTTTCTAATATATGATTTGCAATTTTTTCAGCTGAGGGATATGCTTCAGCTTCTAAATTTTTATTGTAAGGCCAAGGAACATCATTTGCTCCTATCCTAATTATTGGACCATCCAGCCAATCATTAAATGACTCTTGTACATTTGCAACAACTTCTGCCATTATTCCACCATTTTTTCTAGCTGTATCTATGGCAACTAATCTGTTTGTTTTCTTTACTGATTTTCCTATTGTTTGATAGTCTATCGGACTTAGCGAGCGCAAGTCAATTAATTCACAACTAATATTTTTCTTTGATAATATTTCAGAAGTTTCATATAATATACTCATTCCTGCACCATAAGAGACTAGAGATAAATCATTACCTTCTTCCTTAATGGAAGCTGATCCTAGAGGTATTTCATAATATTCATCAGGAACTTCTCCTTTAAGTCCATACAAAAGCGCAGGCTCTGCAAAAATAACGGGATTATTATCCTTAATAGAAGTTCGTAATAAACCAAGAGCATCTTTTGGATTTGAAGGACACACACAAAAAATCCCAGGAACTTCAGCTAGCCATGTTTCAAAACTTTGTGAATGAGTAGCTGCAAGCTGAACTCCAGCACCTGTAGGAGCTCTTATAACCATGGGAACATTTATTTGGCCTCCTGACATGTATCTTATATTGGCTGCCATATTTACAATTTGATCAAATCCTACTAGAGAGAAACTTATAGACATCAGTTCAATAACTGGCCTTAATCCAGCTGCTGCAGCACCAATTCCTGTCCCAATAAATGTTGCTTCAGAAATTGGAGTATCCTTAATTCTTTCTGGTCCAAACTTAGATAGAAATCCATCTGTTACAGCATATGCTCCACCATATTCTCCTATATCTTCTCCCATTACTAAAACATTAGGATCTCTTTCAAGAGCTTCTTCTAATCCTCTTTTTATAGCTTCTCGCATTAAAATTTCGGTCATTTTATCTTCTACTTCTTGTAAATATCTTTATCAAGTTCAGAAATATCTGGTTCATCACTTGATTCTGCAAAATCAACAGCTTTTTCAACAACTTCATTGATTTCAGATTTTATTTTTTCTAAATCCTTATTGGTTGCTATTCCAGCTGATTTAATCCAATCAGGAAATTTCACTAAAGGATCTTGTTTCTCCCATTCTGTAATTTCATCATTATTTCTATACTTTTGACCGTCAGCAAGAGAATGGCCAACAAATCTAAATGTTTTACATTCTAAATAAAAAGGTCCGCCAGTTTGACGAACCTTTTTAACTGCTATTTCAGTTGCTTCTTTAACCGCTAGAACATCCATTCCATTGACTTGAGCTGCAGGTATATCATATGTGTCAGCACCTGTATAAAAATCTTCTCCACCTGCTCTAACTCTATCTATTGCAGATCCCATTCCGTACTTGTTATTTTCTAATATAAACAATATTGGGAGGTTCCAAACAGAGGCTAAATTTAATGTTTCATGATATGTACCTTGATTTGTAGATCCGTCTCCAAAGTAACAAACAACTAAACCTCCTGTTTTTTTATATTGACATGCTAATGCTAAGCCAGTCGCAACAGGAAATTGGCCACCCACAATTGCATGACCGCCCATAAATTTTTTAGATGAATCAAAAAGATGCATTGATCCTCCTTTACCCTTGGAAAGACCTGTTTTTTTTCCAAATAATTCAGCCATTGATCTATTTACATCTAGTCCTCTTGCTAATGCATGTCCATGATCTCTGTAATGCGTAATAATATAATCTTCTTCATTAAGGCAAGATATTGAACCTACTGCAGTAGCTTCTTGACCAATATACAAATGTAAAAATCCTCTTATATTTCCTTTTGTATAATTTTCCCCACAAGCTAATTCAAATTGTCTAATGAGATACATTTGCTTGTATAGTTCAAGCATCTCATTTTTTTCATTATGAATTTTTTTTACTTTTTTATTCTTATCTTCTTTTAGTGTAGCCATAGGAGAATTTTAAATTAACTTTGCATTTACATCTAGCTTTTATAATATTATTTACAGTTTTTTAGCATTGTTTATGTAAAATGCTTTTGTAACATTTTCAAGTAACATTGCTATTGTCATAGGGCCGACCCCACCTGGTACAGGAGTTATTTTCGAAACAATATCAATAATTTCATCGAAATCAGAATCGCCTATGAGTCTAAATCCATTTTTTTTTGATTTATCTTCTATTCTATTAACACCAACATCTATGACTATTGAATTTTTTTTCACCATATCTTTTTTTAATGTGTGCGGGAATCCTGTAGCTACTATAATAATATCTGCACTCAAAGTATGCGAGCCTATATCTTTAGATTTACTATGACATATAGTTACTGTAGCATTTCCTTTTGGAGTTTTTGATGAAAGAAGTAATGCTAATGGTATTCCAACCAACTTACTTCTACCTATGATTACTATTTTTGATCCTTCAGTCACAAAATCTAGTTGATTTATCATATTTTGAACCCCCAAAGGCGTAGCAGGAACAAATCGTGGTTGCCCAGATGCAAGTAAACCTAGATTTTCATTATTTAATCCATCTACATCTTTTAAAGAGGATATAGTTTGAATTATTTTTTCTTCATCTAAATTTTGAGGAAGAGGTAATTGTACAATCATTCCGTCAACTTGATCATCTTGGTTTAATTTTTCAATATATCTTATAATATCGCTTTCTAAAACTTCTTCACTAAGTCTTTCAACATGACATTTTATTCCAACTAACTGGCATGCTTTTTCTTTTGCTTTTACATAAGATATTGAGGCAGGATTATTACCTACAAGAACAACAACCAAATGAGGAGTTCTTGGAAAATTATTTTTTATTTTATCAATTGATATTTTTAGATTGTTTTTAATTTCAGCACTTATTTTTTTTCCATCAATTAATTTAGAAGACATTTTTCTCTTTCTTTATGTATTTAAAAATAAATAACTTTTATACTAAATAATATATTCAAATATAAAAAAATGTTATTAACTGGAATTGATATTATTGAAATTCATAGAATAAAGGATGTTTGTAAAAAATATCCTGAAAGATTTATGAAAAAAATTTTTACAGATCAAGAAATTTCCTATTGTAGAGGTAGGTATCCTCAGATAGCCGCAAGATTTGCTTCTAAAGAAGCTGTTATGAAAGCCTTGGGTACAGGAATAAGAGGAGTGCCTTGGAAGTCAATTGAAGTATATAGGGCAAGGGGTAAAGCTCCTGAAATTTTACTTCATGGTAATGCTAAAAAGAAATCTCAAGAATTAGGCATAAAGCGCATAGCCTTATCAATTAGTCATTCAAGGAATTATGCTATTGCATCAGTAGTTGCAGAATAAAATACTCTGTCTTCTAATTCTTAATATAAACATAAGATAATATTAACGCTGAAAAAGACGCTAATAATGAAAATATAAAAGCTCCTAACATTATTTCATTGAAAACTTCTAACCCAGCTTGATTGATGTTGTCATTTATTTTGTTTTGTACATTTGGATCCAAAGAAAAAACTTGAATACCAGTGACTAATTCAGAGAATCTAGCGGTTCCTATTGTTGTCATTAATGAGAGCCCAAAAATCATACCAATCATTCTAGAAAGTGAGATCATAGATGATGTTATACCTCTAATATTTTCACCAATATTATGAAGTCCGGTGTTGTGAATGGGCACTATAAAAAGTCCAAAACCAATACCAATTATAAAAAATATAATATTAATTTGATCAGTCGGGATATCTAAATTTTTTGAATATAGAAATGTTCCCATAGAAATAAATATTGATCCTAAAATCATGGTAAGAGAAGTGCTTATTTTTGAAAAAAATATTCCGAAAAGAGATCCTACTCCAATAAATGCAGTTACTTTGAGTAAAGATAATCCTATAGAAATATTATCTAACTGATATATAGTTGATCCAGATAGAGGAATTACCACCATAACTATTATTAGACTGCATCCAATAAAAAAGTGAGTTATAAATGTAAATAAAAAAGTTCTTGAAACTATGAGCTGGCTTGGAATTAGATCTTGGCCATAAAATCTTATTTTTATTACTCCGATTGAAATTATTAAGGAAAGAATAATTATAATAACTATTTGTATAAAACCTAAATTATTGAACTCAGATACTAATAGTGTGATCAAAATTAATACTAATGAAATTAATACAGTATCTACTAACTTTATCTTTACTATATTTTTTTTTGATTTTGGCATAGTAAGAATTAGGATAATAACAAAAAAAGATAAAGGTAAATTAAGGAAAAATGCTGCAGGCCAATCCCATATCTCTAGGATTAAGCTACCCCACAAAGGGCCTATAACTCCACCAGCTTCAGCTGAAGCTCCAATAAGTCCAAATCCGTATATCCAATATTTCTTTTCTAGTATTATTGATACTGATGCTATAGCTATTGGAATAATAGCTCCTCCTCCCATAGCCTGTAGGAATCTAAAAAAAATCAACCAATTTAATTTAGATAAGAAAAAAAGTTTATCAGGTATGCTTGAGGTTATTCCTACTAGTAATGAACCTATAGAAAAAACTAATAATGAAAATATTAAAGAATTTCTAAAACCATACTTATCACATAACTTTCCTGCTAATGGCATAACTATTGTAAACCCCAATAAATAGGAAGTGATTGTCCAAGAAATTTTATTTAATTCCCCTATAGAAATACTTAGGTCCATTACCATACTTGGTAACAAAGTAACTATAACAGTTTGATCATCTGCAGCTATGAATACAGCAAGGCAAAGTATAAAAATATAAAATAATCGTTTATTTGATTTTAAGGTTGCTGCCATGATATTTTTTCATTCCATTTTTCAAAATTTATCTCTCTGATTGTTTCATAATTATCCTCAGGTTGAACTTTACCATAAATGTATATTTTTTTTACAGACCCATCATCTTTAATAATCAAAGATAAATTAATTTTTTCATTTGGAATGATTATGTCTCCAACTAAAGACTTAAGATTATTAGAATTTATTTTTGCGCTTATTTCGTATAAACCTTTATTTACAGAACTAATTGATTCATCTTCGATTTCAGTAAAAATATCACTGATAATATTTATTGGATTTATGTTCTTAAATGGGTTGTCTTCCTCTGGAGTTTTTATCCATTCAAAATTAATAGGATTTGTAATCCAATAATTATTTTCTAAAGATAAGTATGAAAGTTTTATTAAGAAATTATTAGAAATTATTTCAGCTTTGATCTGTAATTTATCGGGCTTTTCAATATCTCCTTCTGCTTTTGAAATTTTATATCCTCCAGGTAAGGAAGTGAAACCATTTTTATGATTTAGAATAAAGCTAAATGATTGTGAGTTTGAGATTTTTTGATTTGATAGATCTAATAATTCTTGAACTGACAAATAATTTATTTTTTCTTCATTATTAGAACAAGAAAAAAATACTAAAAAAATGATTGCTACAATAAAATTTTTATTTATGCTATTTTCCTTTGATTCGTTATTACCATTCTATAAGAAAAGATTAAAGTTTCTAAAAAAGTATTTATATAGTATATTTAAGTAGTGTATTACAGGGGAGCTTATAATGCTGAGAGGGTTATTACAACCGACCCATTAAACCTGAACTAGATAATTCTAGCGGAGGGAAAAATTAATAGTATCGTTTTAGAAAATTTAACTTTTGGTTTTCAAAACCAATCTTCCATTATAGATAATTTGTCATATACTTTTCCTTCAAATAAAACTGTATCTATTATTGGGCATAGTGGTTGCGGGAAGAGTACATTATTGCAACTGATTTCGGGAGTTTTAGAACCATCTAAAGGTAAAGTATTCTTGCAAGATAAAGAGAAAAGGTTAGGTGAAATTGCTTATATGCAACAAAATGACCTATTATTACCCTGGTTGAATGTTCAAGAAAATGTTCAACTTCCATTAAAAATAAAAAATAAAAAAAATGCTGAGACATATGATGATATGTTACAAAAAGCTAAAGTTTTAGGAATTGAAAATTATTTAAACTTTTACCCTAAGGAACTTTCGGGCGGATTAAGGCAAAGAGTAGCTTTTCTTAGAACTATATTACAAGACTCTAATTTCATATTATTAGATGAACCTTTTGCATCTCTTGATGCTATTAAGAGAATTGAAATTTATAGTTGGATAGAAAACTTAAAAGACTATATTAATAAATCTATTATTTTAGTGACTCATGATATTGAGGAAGCTTTATTCCTCTCAGATCAAATTATAGTTATGGATTCAGGGTTTGATAATTTTAAGTTTAAAATGGATATTCTTATGCCTCATCCTAGAAAAACTAGTGTTATTGTTGAAAAAAAATTTATTGAACAAAAAACATTGTTAACAAAGAAATTAGATGAGGTGAAAAAAAATGATATCTAATTTACCAAAGCTTATTTCAATATATCTTCTTCCAATTTTGACTTTTGTAATAATAATTTTTATTTGGCAAATTCTTTGTAATATAGGATATTTTGAAACATGGTTACTGCCTTCTCCTAAAATGATATTTCAAGAACTATATTATTCGAAGTTTTTTTTACTCAAACATACATTTACTACAGCTTCTGAGATTTTTTTAGGATTATTTTTAGCAATTTTCTTAGGAATTTTAATGGGTGTTTTAATGTCTAGTTATAAATTCTTTGAAAGATCTTTTTTACCTTATGTAATTGCTTCTCAAGTTATTCCTATATTTGCTTTAGCTCCAATCTTAATTGTTTGGTTTGGAGCAGGGTTGTTTTCAAAAATAGTAGTAGTTTTTTTGATTTCATTTTTTCCTATTGTTATAGGAGTTTTTGATGGACTAAGAACAAATGCTCTAGAGATGGAAAATATGCTCAAAACAATGGGAGCAAATAATTTCCAAATATTTAGGATTTTAAGGATAAAGTTGGCTTTACCTAGTTTCTTTTCTGGCCTAAAAGTAGCTAGTGTAAGTTCAGTAATTGGAGCAGTCGTTGCAGAATGGATTGGTTCAAAATCTGGCTTAGGATGGATAATGAAAGTCTCCGGTCCTTTATTTCAAACTGAAAGAGTTTTTGCATCAATTGTAATTCTTTCAGTTTTTGCATCTATATTATTTTTGGTTGTTAAATTATTAGAAAACAAACTAGTGAAAGGATAAAAAATGAAAATTTTGATAACTTTATTATTTTCAATATTACTTATTGGATGTAGTACAGATAAAAATGATGAGGTAAGTTTAGCTTTAGATTGGTACCCTAATTCTAATCATGCCGGCATATACTCGGCAATAGATGAGGGTTTTTTTGAAAGTGAAGGAATTAATTTAGATCTATATACCCCTTCAGATCCTACTGCTATTATTTCTGCGGTAGCATCAGGAAGAGATGATTTTGGCTTGTCTTATCATCCAGATATATTACAAGCTCAATCAGCAGGTTTAGAAATAGTTTCAGTTCTAAGTATCTCTCAACATCCTTTAAACTCAATTATGACTCTTGAAAAATCAAACTTAAAAACTCCCAAGGACCTTAAGGGTAAAGTCATAGGATATCCAGGTATCCCATCAAATAAGGCAATGCTAGAAACAGTCCTAGAAAATCAAGGCATAGATATAAATGATGTTGAGACAGTTGATGTTGGATTTGAATTAGTAAAAGCTCTTGTTTCAGGTTCAGTAGATGCAATAATAGGTGCATATTGGACTCATGAGTCTATAGTAATGGAACTACAAGGATTTAATATAGAAATTATGAAGTTAGAGGAATGGGGAGTTCCTAATTACTATGAGTTAATTTTGATAACAAATAAAAGGTTTCTTGATGAGAATGAAAAAAAAGTTGAGAAAGTTGTAAATTCTTTTAAGAAAGGGTTTGAATTTGCAATCAATAATCCAGAAAAATCCATTGATAGTCTTATAAAAATAGCTGGCGAGGAAATTGTAGAAGAAGATGTTGAAAGAGAAGGTATTCAACTATTAATTCCTGTATGGGAATCTAATGGGAATCCATTTGGTTATCAAGAAAAATCAAAGTGGGTTGAAACATATAATTGGATGTTTAAGAATAATTTTCTAGAAAAAGAATTAGATATAGATGATTTATTTATAACTAAATATTCTAATGATTAGGAAAAATATGTAAGCCTTCTAGTTCTGTTTCTGCAACTAGAAGGTGCCCTTCAATACTAGTAACATAAATTTTATTACCGACAATAGTACAATTTGTAGGTCTTTCGCATGGAGTTTGATGTCTTTCAATAATTTTTCCATTTTTATCAAAAACAGTTATATTACCTTTTGGACCAGATATTTCCCATCCTGTAGCAGCAACAATATAATTTTCATTTGATTTAGGATCATGTGCCAAAGTCATTCCATCAATGCCTCTATGTGGACCAAAATTATGTAATATATTCATGTCTGATAATGAGCCATCTTTGTTCACCACATATGATCTTAATTCTCTTTCTTGATCAGCTCTATAGTCTGACTGAGCAACATATAATATATCCTCTGATTCATTGAATAGCAGTCCATTTGGCATAGAAGTATCGAAGGTTCTTCTGAAAGACTTATAAGTTCCATCTTCTTGCTTTTCCGCAGAAATTATAGCTGAAAAATTTAGTCCAAGTTTTGGATTTATATCTCCTACTCTATCTGAAAAATATATATCTCCATTTCTATTTATGGCTAAATCGTTTGGACTATTTATTGAAATCCCATCTAAATTATCAACTATTGTTTCTTTTTTTCCATCAAGATTATATTTCGCGATTCTTCTACGACCACCTTCACATGCAAAAAGTTCACCACTACTATTGAAATTTAAACCATTTGCCTCTCCGGTGTCATTAAATAGTTCTTTTATAATTTGAGTTTCTATGTTTAGTGAAAGTATTCTATTATTAGATATATTAGAAAATAATAGATTGACTCCATCCCAACAAGGCCCCTCAGTTATATTTCCTAAATTTGGTATAAGATTTTTGAAATTCCAAGACATTTTAACCTCTGTTAGAATAATTATTATAAATATTTTATAACTTAATTTAGATAAAAGTAAATCCATGAAACCTGATGGTAAAATTTTTCCTATTTGTATGACTATAGCAGGCTCAGATTCAGGAGCAGGAGCTGGCATTCAAGCAGACTTAAAAACCTTTGGATCACTAGACTGTTATGGCGTTTCAGTAATTACTTCTGTAACAGCTCAAAATACTAAAGGTGTCAGTGATATTCATATTATTCCAAATAGTGTTTTGAAAAATCAAATTAATTCAATAAAAGAAGATATTGGGTTTAATGCAGTTAAAACTGGTATGCTTCCAGAAGATTCAACGGTTATCGACGTAGCTGAATCTTTGAAAGGATTGAATGAACTAAAATTAGTTATTGATCCTGTTATTGTAGCTACTTCAGGGGACATTCTAATTTCATTAAAGGCGATAAATGCACTCAAGGAAAAATTATTTCCACTAGCTACAGTAATTACCCCAAATTTATCGGAAGCAGAAGAATTAACGCAAATTGAAATAAGAACTAAAGATGATGTTTATCAAGCCTGTAAAATTTTGAAAAATTATGGTCCTAAGTCCGTAGTT
>MDSV01227243.1_pt1 | contig 38097 bp, 37 predicted proteins | sample 810851 | NCBI WGS metagenome assembly MDSV01 (sample SAMN05326640, study PRJNA326480) | marine metagenome | isolation source: seawater | place: Atlantic Ocean: North East | collected 2012 | reverse complement strand
TTTTTTTTTTTATTATTCTTATTAATCGTTAATAAGAATATAAGTCTTATAGTCTGTGCAATTGCGTCAACTCTTTCATGATAAATTATAGAATTAGTTAAAAATAATCTTGGAATTTGTCCTTTAAGATTTTGTTTCGATAAAATCCAATTTAAAGCTTTTTCTGATGAGATTAGGTATTTTTTATTTTTCAAATATGTGCCCAAAACCCAAAATCCCTCTGCTGAATAACAATGTGGATGAGCATTAGTGCCTCCTTTAAATGGAAAAGATAAAAATCTTCCATTTTTTTTTTGGAATTTTAACGAAGAATTACAAATTTTTTTTGCTGCAATTAAATATTTTTTTTTTTTAACAATTGAGTATAAGTTTGCAAGACCAATTGATACTTTAGTATGATAGCTTCCTGAAGTAGTTGACCATTCTTTATCTGATTCAAAAAATTTGTTTTGATCAATTTCATAAACTGGTTTGACCAAATTGTTATTATCTAAGCAAAAATTAATTATCCAATTTGCACACTTCTCTGCAGATTTTATTAAAAACGCTCTATTAGTTTCTTTATATAAGGAAGCTAGACCATTGATAATGACACCATTATCAAATGAATAAATCTGATCTTTTTTGTGAGCATGACTTGAATTCTTATCTATTAAAAAAAGGCATCTAAAACCGCCATTTCTCTCTTGTGCATTTGATATTAACCATTTCGCTGCATCTAACCCTTTATCCAAATATTTTTTTTCACCGGTTCTTTGATAAAGAAAAACCATCATTGTTAAAAAATAACCATTTATTTCAGAATATACGAACGAATATTTTTTTTTTCTTGTGTCATACCAAGCGTTTACACTTCCTTTTAATAAACTTTTTTTATTAAAATTATTTTGAATACCCGATTTTTCAAGCCAATTAATTGCTTGTTTTAAAACTTGCTCTATATTTTTTTTTTCTTTTTCCAATTTTTAAGTGCCCATTCTATATTAAGTTCTAATCCTTTTTTAATATCTACTAAATGTTTCCAACCTAAGCTCTTACAAAGTTTTGCATCACAAGTAAGTCTTTGCACTTCAGCTTTTCTTTTTGATATATAAACTATTTTTGAGGAGCTTTTTGAAATTTTTTTTATTTCTTTAGCTAAAAAATTTATTGAATAATCTTTTCCAGTTCCAAAGTTAATAACCCTTTTTAAGCATTTTTTATTTTTTGCTACGAGCAAAAAAGCTTTTACAGCATCAGATACATAGGTTAAGTCTCTTGATTGTTTACCGTCTCCATGTATTGTAATATTTTCATTGTTAATTGCCATTTTTATAAATTTAGGAATTACATCGTATGTATGTCTTGGGCCATATGTATTAAATGGTCTAATAATAACTATTGGCAGATTATAAGTTTGAATATATGAGAAACAATATCTGTCAGCTGCAACTTTTGAGGCAGCATATGGTGATGTAGGATTTAAAGGATGAAATTCATTAATTTTCTTTGTTAAAGCAGTTCCATAAACTTCACTAGAAGACGTGCATATTATCTTTTCAATTCCTTTGAGTTGTCTTGCTGCCTCTAGTATGTTTAAAGTACCAACAACATTAGCCTCGTTGACTTCAAGAGGATGTTCAAATGAATAAGGAACATATGCATTAGCAGCTAAGTGAAAAATAATTTTTGGATTATCTTTTAATATATGCCTTATTATATCTGTTGAGGAAATATCACAGCAAATTATTTTTTTACATTTTTTTATATAGTTTGTACTTAGGTTTTTAAAGTGATAACTGCTAGTTCCATGATTTGAGGTTGCTCTAACTATAATTGTAATATTTGCTCCAAAATCAATTAATTTTTCTGTTAAGTGTGATCCAACAAATCCATCAGCACCAGTAATCAATATTTTTTTATTTTTCCAATAATTTCTCATTTATCTCCAAAAAATATAGCCCTTTAATATTGTCTTTAATACTTTCAATCCAAATAAAAATCTACCAAAAGGAACATTAAAAAGTTTAGATATTCCATGTTTTCTTTCATATCTATGAACTGGAACTTCTTTTATCTTAAAATTTTTTCTAAATGACTTTATTAAAAGCTCAGTTTCTATTTCAAACCTATTGCACTCTAAATTTAGTTTTTTTAATTTCTCTGAAACAAAACATTTAAATTCTGACTGACTATCAGTTATTTTTTTTTTAAATAACAGGTTTATTATAAAAGTTATAGATTTATTACCAAATTCATTCACTGGTAAAATCGCTTTACTAGAATACCTATTTTCGGAGTCTTGATTTATTAAAAATCTTGAACCTATTACATAGTCATTACCTTTATTGATTTCATCAATTAAAATATTAATCTCCTTAGGATCATCTTGACCATCACCACCCATGAATATAATCAAGTTTCCTTTAGCTATTTCTATACCTCTTCTCATTGCAAAACCTTTACCTGAATTTCTTTCTAAGGAAATTAAATTACATTTTTTTGATTTTGCTTCTAATTCTGTATTGTCTGTGCTTCCATCATTAACAACAATTAATTCATCATTATCATTCAAGTATAAATTAATTTTATCTATAAGATTACCTATGTTCCCTTCTTCATTATAAACAGGAACAATAACACTTTTATTCATAATTTAGATTTTATTCTTAAAAAAAGTGTTAAATACGGATAATATATAATTGGTATTTTTTTTATATAATTTATGATGTAAACCTATAAAAAAACCTGATTTCATTATTAATTTTGAATTTTTTAAAATTGAATTTTTAAATTTAAATTTTTTTAAAAATGGTTGCTCAGCTATATTACCAGCTATTATTGGTCTATTAGCAATTTTCTTTTTAGTTAAAAAATCCACTAATTCATTTTTATTAAATTTGTTATTAGGTTTTACTGTAATGGGAAATGTAAACCAGCTATTTTTTATATTGTTAATGTTCTGAGGTAAAATGAGAAATTTATTATATTTTTTTAAACCTGAAATTAAATTTTTTGCCGCTTTTTGTCTAATTGATATAAATGAATTTAATTTATCAATTTGTTTCAGAACTAATGCTGCAGCCATATCTGTTGGTTTCAAATTGAAACCTATATATGGAAACATAAATGACTGATCTATATTTTTATTTTCAGATATAAATTTTTTTCTTATTTTTTCATTAGTAACTTCTCTTAACCATCCATTTGCCCTCATGCTCCTTAATATATCTGCATAATAATTATTATCTGTTAAAATTAAACCACCTTCTACGGAAGATATGTGGTGGGATTGATACATTGAAATAGATGAAAATAGACCAAAGGTGCCAGAAAATTTATTTTTATATTTTGCACCTATAGACTCACAATTGTCTTCAATGAGTAATAAGTTATATTTTCTACAAATATTAAGAATTCTTTCCATCTCACATACCTGACCAAGTGGATGAACTAACATAATTGCTCTAGTTTTTTTGGTAATAGATTTTTCAATCAATTCTATATTAATGTCATATGTTGATAAATTAACATCAACCAAAACTGGAGTTAAATTATTTTGAATTATTGGAGCCACTGTGGTGCTCCAGGTAACTGCAGGAGTTATAACTTCATCTCCAGGTTTTAACTTGTGATTTTTTTTTGCGTACACTGAAGTAAGTAAATAGAAAATAAGAAAATTTGCTGATCCACCAGAGTTAAGCATTATAGCATTTTTTGTTTTTAATAACTTTTGAATTTTCTTTTCAACATTTTGGACCTCCTTACCAATGGTAGGCCACCCTCTTGTTAATGTATCTAAGCAATTTATAATATCAGTTTCATCATATTGAATTACACTTAATGGCAAATTATTATTAAGCTGAATTTGTTTATTTAAACGATTAAGTTTTTTCTTAATTTGATATTTAATAGAATTTTGCATCATTTTTTTTTAAGAAATTTTTAATTAATTTATAAGATTTTAAGGATGCATTACCATTACCATAAGGATTTTTCCACTCAATATTTTTATTTAAAATTTGTTTTGCATGATTAAAAATCATTTTATCCTTAATTTTACTTAATACATTGCAACCAATTTTAATTGTTTCAGGTCTCTCAGTACTGTTTCTTATAGTGACTAATGGTACTTTGAGTATACAAGCTTCTTCTTGAATACCTCCAGAATCACTTATTATCAATTTAGAATTTTTCAGTAATCTCAAAAAACTAAAATAATTCTGAGGATTTATTGATAATACTATCTTTTTATTATATTTAATTCTTTTCATTAATTTTTGGGTTTTAGGATGAATTGGAAAAACAACTTTACAATTTTGATTTTTACAAATTTTATTAATCGCACGCAAAATTACTTTTAAATTATCTACATTTTGAGTGTTTTCCTCTCTATGAATTGTCAAAACAATATAATTTTTATAATCAAAATATTTAGATTTTAAATATTTTTGTGTTAGCTTAGACTTAATTGCATCAGATATAGTATTTCCAGTTACAAATATTTTTTTTGAAGAAATCCCTTCCTCTAGCAGATATTTTTTTGAAGTAAAAGTAGGACATAACAATAGGTCTGAACTATGATCTATTAATCTTCGGTTAAGTTCCTCTGGCATAGCTTTATCAAAACTTCTTAACCCAGCTTCTAGATGAATAAGTTTAATATTTGAAATTTTGCTACTTGCCAATGAACCTGCTAATGCAGAGTTTGTGTCTCCATAAACTATGACTGCTTTAATTTTTTTGTTTTTATTTAAATATTTTTCTATACCTTCAATCATCTTTGCTGTTTGACTACCATGATTTCCTGAGCCAACATTTAAATTCACAATCTTATTTAACGGGAGTTTAAGTTGTTTAATAAAAGTATCACTAAGTTCTTTTGTATAGTGCTGACCAGTATGAATAATTTTAAAGGAAACTTTCTTCTTTGTAAAAATTTCAATCAAAGGAAATAATTTTATTATTTCTGGTCTGGTACCTAGGATAATGATTATCATTTTAAAACTCAGTGCTTATATATATTAATTATAATTTAATTAAATATATTTTAAGTGTTTTTTATAATAATCGATAGTATTATCTATTCCTTTGTTGAATTGAACTTTAGGAAACCATTTAAATTTTTTATTAGCTTTTTTAATATCTGGATATAAGCTCTTTATTTCGTCTCTTCTCATCTTAATTTTTCCAAAAATTGGTCTGCCCATTTTAATTTTATTATTTATTAAATTAATTATATTTTTTATTTTTTTGGGTTTTCCTGATCCTATGTTGATAATTTCACCTTTAAGATCCTTGGTTTGTATACACTTTAAAATTCCCTCAATAGCATCATCAACATATAAAAAATCTCTATACTGTAGTCCAGAAGAGCAAGGGAAATCTGAATTTTTCAAACATCCTCTAATTATAAGAGGTATTAATCTGTTAAAGTCTTGTTTTGGACCATATACCAAATATAATCTAATTATGTTTCCAGGAAATTTATGTGTTTTGTTCTTCTTTAATAGGTATTTAGTTGCTAATAATTTAGCATGTCCATAAGTCGAATTAATCTTTTTAATATTCATGAAATCTTTTTCTTTTTGAGGTGAGTTATTCTTCCCATATTCAACACAGCTTCCAATTTGGAGAAAAGATTTAATTTTTTTCTTTAAAAAAAAATCTATCAAATTTTTAGTCCCATTATAATGACTTTTAAAAGTTTTTGTTTTTTCTTGATGATTTACATATCCACCTAAATTAACAACAAAATCATAATTTTTTTTAAGTTTTTTTTCTATTTGATTTTTTTTTGTAATATCAAAAAAAATATATTTTACTTTAGATAATGATCTTATTTTTTTTGGCTTACTGTTAGAGACACTAGTAACTTTCCATCTTTTCAAAAGACATTTTTTTGCTAAATGGTATCCTAAAAAACCTGTTCCCCCGATTATTAGAATTTTTTTACTCAACTTTTTATCCTAAAATTTTTTCAAGCTTATCTTTATCTCTTTTAGTATCCATACATTGCCAAAACCCTGTATGCTTAAAAGCCATAAGTTGATTTTTTGAAGTTACAATTTCAAGAGGTTCCTTTTCCAGGAAAATTTGATCATTTTTAATATATTTCAAAAATTCAGGTTCAATCACAAAAAAACCACCATTAATCCACCCTTCATCCATTTTATCTTTTTCTTTGAAGTTTTTTACTTTATTACCTTTTAGTTTTATTGCTCCAAATCTAGCTGGTGGTCTTACAGCTGTTAATGTTACAAGTTTTTTATTTTTTTTATGAAACTTTAATAAATTTTTTAAATTTAAATCTGAAAGTCCATCACCATACGTCATAAAAAATGTTTCTTTGCCTAAAATTTTTTTTAATCTTTTTAATCTTCCACCAGTCATAGTTTTTAGTCCTGTATCAATTAAATTAACTTTCCAATTAAATTTTTTATTTTTAAAATAATTTCTAATTATTTTTCCCTTATAACCCAAAGCAACATAAAAATTATCAAAACCATATTTTACATAATGCTCCATTATATGAACAAGCAATGGTTTTTTTTTAATTCTTATCATTGGTTTTGGTATATTTTTTGTATACTCTGAAATTCGTGTACCGAATCCACCTGCTAAAATAACTACTTTCATACTATTTTTTTTTCATATAAAAAATTATTTGGTCTTTGGTTAATACTTTCTTTTTACTTTTATAAAATGCTTGATACCATTCTCCCACTAACTTAATAGTCTCACCTAGTTTTAATTTATTTTCCCATTTTAATATTTTTTTTGCTTTACTATTGTTTAATTGAAGCAAGGTAGACTCATAAAAAAATGAAATTTTCTTTACTTTCCAGTTAGCTTTTTTCCAATATTTTTTAATTCCTTTTATAAAATCTAAAACAGTGAAATTTTTAATTTCATTGTTGCTAAAATTAAAAGACTCTCCATTTAATTTATTATTTTTATTTAGCTCATAAGCTAAATGTAAATAACCTGACAAAGCTTCTAACACATGTTGCCAAGGTCTTGTAGCTTTTGGGTTTCTCAAAATTACTGTTTGATTCTTTGACCAATATTTTATGCAATCTGGTATCAATCTATTTTTAGACCAATCTCCACCCCCTACTACATTTCCAGCTCTAGCAGTAGAAATTAACAAAAATTTATTTTTATTTTTTATAAATGATTTATAGAATGAATTTATGACTAATTCTGCCGAGGCTTTTGATGAACTATAAAAATCATCTCCACCAAGTTCATCTGTTTCTTTATATCCTCTCTTAACCTCTATATTTTTATAACATTTATCACTTGTTACTAGTACAGCAACACATTTTCGCTTAAGTTCGGATAATACACTGAGTAAATTTAAAGTTCCAATGACATTTGTCTCAAAAGTTTTTTTAGGATAATCATAAGATGTTGAGACTATTGCTTGGGCTGCTAAATGAAAAACAATATCAGGCTTAAACTTTAGAATTTCTTTTCTTAAAGATTTGATATTCCTTATATCAATTCGTTTATCGATAATTTCTAAATTTTTTTTTAAAATTTTAAAATGATTTTCTTTTCTACCTGGACTAAGAGATATTCCCATTATCTTGCAACCTAATATATTAAGCCAGGCCACTAACCAAGATCCCTTAAAACCAGTATGACCAGTTACTAATATTTTTTTATTTTTAAAAAATTTATAGTTCACTATATTTATTTTTATTCTTACAAATTTTAAAAAAAGATTTCCATTTATTTAGATCTCTATCTAAGAAATAATAATTCTTGAAACCTTTAGTAATTAATTTTACTTTCATCTTAAGATTTATTAATTTATTAAAATCTTTTACACTTTTAAATTTAAATTGATAGTTTAAATGCTTTATTGGAGATAGGTCTAGCATTCCAGGATCATCATAAACAAAAACTTTTTTTTGGAAAAATAAATATTCCAAAATAGCAGCAGTGGAGCCCGCTGAAATTATTAAATTTGCATTTTTGAAAAAATAAGTATTTGTTTTTTTTGTAAGCTTTATATTTTTTAAATTATAATTGTTTAAATCATTTGGATGAGGTTTAAAAAATATTTTATATTTTGTTTTAATTTTAGATTTTTGAATTATTTTGATTAATTTATGATTAACTTCAGAATTATAATCTCCTAAAACTAATATACATTTTTTATTTTTTATAATATTTAATTTAATTTTTTTTTCTACCAAATAGTTAAACCAAAGACTTTCAACTTTAAAAATGCCAATTTTCTTTTTTAAATATTGGTCCTTTAAAAATTTAAATCCAATTTTTGAAGAAATAAATATTTTAGAAGGACATGCATAGTTTCTTTTTGAAATATCAAAATTATACAAATGCCAGTAGTTTATGCTTGTTGGAGTATAACCAATAATTTTACCATGATTGTGATTTTTCCATGCTGTAATCATAGCTTTTTCCCATGGTTGATTTTCAATTAGGTATAAACCATATTTTTTTTTATTTGTTTTTGACAAATAATTTTCAAAAACTCGTATCCAAATTAAATTTTCTATTAAAACATTTCCAAAAAATGAGTTGTTATAATCATCTGAAAAAATTTTAAAAATATAATCATTTATTTTGTCTAATTTAGAAATTATTTTTTTTTTAATAAAAAAAAATTTAAAAGAATAAAAAATAAATTGAAGCATTATTAAGATTCTATCTCTAGATGAAATATAGCTATTAAGAATAGAGTATTTTTCTTTATGGTTTTTTGGTAAATAGCTAGCGTCTTTAAACTTCTTATCTGCAACAAAAATATATTGAAAATCTAATAAAAATTTTTTATTTAACACATTGTCGATTTTGCGAAATTGATTAAAAATTAATTTCTTATTTTTATCTACTTTAAAATGGGCAAAATAGGAAAATATACAAAAATCAGAATTTTTGTCTATAAAATTTTTATAATTTAAATCAATAAAAAGTTTTTTTACAAGTTTTATAAAATAATAGAAAAAACTTAATATGAAAATTTTTTTGAAAATTAATTTTAAATTGTTTTCTCTAATAAAATCATTTTTTAATTCATATTTAATTTTTTTATCTCTAAAAAACTGAACGATAATTTTTTTATCAATAGGAATATTGTATAAATAGATCTTATGTATCTTTTTATTATTTTTTATAATTTCATTAATTGCTAGGAAAATTAAAGCCAAATAAATCTTATCAGATTTTAAGTTACTTTTTTCTTTGATTAAGCTCATTTCCCATAAATTATGATTATCTTTGATTTCAAAAGTTTTATACAAAGATTTTTTATATAAATTAATATTTTCTAAATCTTTACAAAAAATTAAATATTTTTTTTTTAACAGTGACGAATTATTTTCAATAAAATTCTTTAAATCTATCTTATTTTTATTATCTTTATAACAAAGGGTAATGTACGAATGTCCAAAATTCATTGATTTTTATAATTACTTCAATTTTTGGATATCATTATTTTTCATATAATTTTTTTTGAAACCAATGTGCAAGAATATGGTTTAATATCAAATGACCATCTTCTACAGGTCCATAGTCTCCTTTTGCTGTTTTAATCAAAATATAATTATTTGATAATTTTTTTAATTTACCTCCGTCAAACCCCAAGAAAGAGAATATTTGACCCCCCTTTTTTTTAATCCATTTAGCTGCTAAGAGTAAATTTTTTGAATTTCCTGAGGCTGAAATAATAATTGCAATATCATTTTTTTTAAAATGAATTTTTAATTGGTTGACAAACACATTTTCATAACCAGTATCATTTGCAATTGCTGTCATCACTGGAGAATTATCTGTTAATGAAAAAAACTTGAACGGTTTTCGTGTTCCAGTTTTTTTTATAATATCAAAACCAAGATCGTTGGCAATTGATGACGCTGTAGCAGCTGATCCTCCGTTTCCAAATACGAAAATATTCTTATTTTTCTTCCTGGCATTAATCAAAATTTTTTTTAACTTTTCAATTTTTTTAAAATCAATTGACAACAATGATTTATTTAAATATTCAATGTATTTCCTCGCAAATAATTCAATTGATTTACTATTAGAAGCGATCGAATTAATATTAATTTTTTTTAATTTTTTTGTCATTTTTATATATACTATCTATCATATTCATAACTTCCAATGCTTCTTTGCTTGATCCTATAGAATGAATTTTATTACCTTTTTTTAGTATTTGTTTTGAAAATTCCTCTATTTCGTCTCTCCATGAATTATCACTTTTAAAATAAATTGTTTTTTTTTTAATTTTATTTTTGAATTTATTATTTTTAACATTAACAATTGTTAAAGATTCTGAGCCATATGATTTTGTACCTGATAAAATTCCATTTAGTTCTAGTGATCCTTTTTGCAAGGTGACCTCTACTCTAAATTTGTGCTCCCATTGAATTGCAGTAGAATGAACTGAAGCTAATATACCTTTTGCATTTCTAAGTATTGCAAATACATCGTCTTCAATATCATATTTCCAATGTTTATTTGATACATAACTTTTATAATTATTAAATGGTCCACAAAAGTAATTAATTATATCCAAAAGATGAATGCCTTGATCTAATAAAATTCCACCACCCGCAAATTTTTTTTTAGATCTCCACTCCCCTTTGTTATAAGTAACAATTTTACTTTTTCCATATAGACCTCTAATATTTAAAACATCTCCGAATATTTTATTTTGTATTATATTTTTAGCCATTCTCACTGAACCATGATATCTATGGTTAAAACCATACATTAACTTGGCTTTAGATTTATTTTCAATTTTAATTACTTTTTTAATATCATTAACATTTCTTCCTGGTGGTTTCTCACAAAAAACAGAAATATTTCTTTTTAAAAAATCTCTAGTAACAATAGGAGCTAGGTAGTTTGGCAATGTAACAAAAACACAATCTAAATTATGTTTTTTGATATCAATAAAATTTTTATAATATTGAATATTATTTTTTTTAAAATCTTTTGTAAATCTAATATCGCTTACTGCAACAAGTTGGAATTTTTTGTTTTTTTCAATATAATTTTTTCTTCTTTTTCCAACAACCCCCAACCCTATTATAGCTGTCAGTATTTTTTTCATTTCATTAGTCCAATATTAGAAAATGTAATCTTCTTTTTTATATTTGAAAATTTACTTGCATATCCATTGTATGCAAGTTCTTTATATTTGAAATCAGTAAACTTTAATTTAATAAATTCTTCCATCTCACTCCTTCTTAATAAAAAATAATTTATACGATATTTTTTTTTTTTATTTATAAAATCTAAATCTAAATAAAATTTTTTATTTAAATTTTTTTCATATTCAATTCTATGATCAAATAAAATAGCTCTTTTGGTAACTTTGGAAGCGCTTATCAACAATTTTTTCCAATTCGGATTTAGATGCAAAATTCCGAATATTATTACTACATCAAACTTTTTTTTAAAAAACTTCAAATAATTATCTTTTTTAAAATAATGAAATTTAGCTCTTGGAAAGTTTAATTTTGCGACGTTAATCATATTTTGATTAAAATCTATTCCAGTGTAATGAATTTTCTTAAATTTTTTATTTAAAATATCAAATAAACCACCTTGTCCACACCCAATATCTAGAACAGAGTCGTTTTTACGTATAAACTTTGAAATAAGGTACTTCTCACCTCTATAAAGTTGACTGTATTTCATCCTTGATAAGCCAAGATGCTTCACAATTGTTTTTGAGCTCCAGCTTTTTTCTAATTTCACTATATTAGATCCTATTATAACTTTTATAAAAAGGATCTTTTTTCATATATCTTATAACTGTTTTAAGATCTTTGGGGCAATCTACTGAAAAAAAAGGTTTAAAAGGAAACTGAGCTATAAATTGACCTCTACCGTTATCACAAATTCTATTTGAATCGCACGCTTCAATTTTTTCTAAAAAAGACTCTTTAGTTAAAGTAAATTTTTTTAAAAATTCCCACTTGAAACTAAATATGCCCCCAACTCTTTTAGCTTTAATTCTTTTACTAAATTTTTTACAATATGGCACTGGTGCCCTTGAAGTATATAAAACTTCTCCTTTTAGGTCATGTATAATTTTAACTATGTTTTTGTTGTAAAACTGGGTCTTATGAATAATGTCCATAGCAAGTACTGTGCCTCTAACATTTTTTTTAATTACTATTGGTTTTATAGTTTTTTGTATCATTTCAGAAGTTAAAAGAGGTTCATCTCCTTGAACACATACTACGATATCATTATTTCTAAGGTTTACATTTATTTTATTAGCGGCTTCATATACTCTATCAAGACACCTTGTATGCTTGTTTGATGTCATTATCGATGGAATATCTCTTTTTTTACAAAAGGATATAATTTCATTATCACAAGTTGCAATAACCAGCTTATCCCATGATTTAAAATATTTAGATCTATAATAAACATGCTCTAACATCGTATAATTAAGTATCTTTTTTAATGGTTTGCCAGGGAATCTTGAAGCTTTCATCCTGACTGGAATAATTCCAATAATCTTATTATTTGTATCTATATAACTTTGAAATTTTTTCATTTTTTCTTCCTAATTTTTTTGACTCAATCTTATTATTTATAGTTATACTTTTATTTTTTTCATTAGAGACGTAAAACGAATTAAGTAATAATATAGTTTTGAAACAATCTTTTTCTGAAATAATAAATTCCTTTTTATAAAATATACTTGAATATATTTGATCATATAATTCGTAATGTCCAAAACCATATGCATCTGGGATATTTTCACTAAATTTTTTGCATATTTTTGGTTCAGGTGTGTAAAGTAAAATTTCATTAACTGCCAATCCTCCAATTTTCAAAGCTCCCTTTGATCCTAATATAGAAATGCTTGCTTCAAAATCTATAGGTCTTGCTGAAGTAGTGATTTCTAAACTTCCAACAGCATTATTATGAAACTTGAACAAAGCTTGAGCAGTATCTTCAACTTCAATTTTCACACCAAGTGTTGACATTTTTGTGGTAACTTCCTTTACTTCACCAACTAAATATCTAATTAAATCTATATGATGAATCCCTTGATTTGTAAGTGCTCCACCATCATGAGAAAATTTACCTCTCCAAGGAGCTAAACCATAGTATCTTTGGGGCCTGCACCATCTAACACAAATATTAACAATGTTTATTTTACCTATTTTTTTTTCTTTGATTTCTTTTTTAATTTTTTTAATAGCTTTGTTAAATCTGTTTTGAAATACAGGAAAAATCTTTACATTAATTTTTTTTGCGATTTTATATATCTCTTTAACTTGTGATGGTCTCAAAAATGTAGGTTTTTCAACAATAAGATTTTTTTTATATTTTAATAAAATATCTTTACAGTGCTCATAATGACACCCTGATGGTGTCATAATCGCAACAATATCTATATCTTTTCTGCTTAACAACATTTGATTATAATCTAAGTAATAGGGTACTAAATACTTTTCGCTAAAATTCAGAGCTTTTAGCTTATTAAGATCACAAATAGCCACTAATTTAAATCCTTTATTTTTTTTTATCGATTTTAGATGGTGCTCGGCAATTCTGCCAGCACCAATAATTGCTACATTAATTTTTTTTTTCATTAATATTTAGTAATATTTATTTATTGTTTTAGCTATCTTTTTAAAATTTTCTTTTGATGTCAAAGATAGACGAGAGTAACCCCTTAAAGATTTATGATTTTCATTTTCTCTAAAATATAAAAATTTTTTTAAATCTTTAATAACTCTTTTCTTAGAATGACCAAAGTTTAAATGTATAAAATTTCCATAGCTTTCAAAAAAAGGTATATTTTTTTTTTTTAGAAAATTTATAAAAAATAATTTTCCTTCAATTAGTCGTTTAACAGAATTTTTAATTAATTTATAATTTTTTGGTTTAATGATTTCTTTAATAAAAAAACTTCCCAAAGAAGAAATCTCGTACATTGGCTTATTCATAAATATTTTTTCTATTAAAGAGGGATTTGATATTAATATACCAACCCTTAGACCAGCAATAGCCATAGCCTTACTAGCTGATCTAGTTATGATCACGTTACTATATTTCTTGATAGAACTTACTAAGGATTTTTTATAAAATAAATAATATGCTTCATCAATTAAAACTAAACCTTTATTTTTTTTTGAAACATTAATTATTTTTTCTAAGTTTTTTTTATTTATAATCTGGCCTGTTGGACTGTCCGGATTAGGTATACAAATTAATTTTGGTTTTTGATCTTTAATTGCAAAAATTATTTTATTAATATCAAGATATGGCTTTTTATTATTAAATGTATAATCAACTGAAATTATTTTTGCATTGAATAATTTACAGTAAATTTCATACATCGCATAGCTTGGATTAGTTATTAAGACTTTATCTTTAGATGAAACAAATGCTTCAAATGTGCTTTTAATTGCTAAATCTGAACCTGCTGTTAAATAAATTTGTTTAGGATTTAGATTTAAAAAAGAAGAAACCTTTTTGTATGTTTCTGTCAAATCTGGATAAGCTGATATATCTGCAAACTGAATCTTTTTGAATATACTTAAATATCTTTTTTTTAAATAATCATCATTATTCTCATTTTTATCTAACCAAATTTTGGAAGTAACTCTTTGTTGAGAATTCCATTTTGTTCTAAAAATTAATTTTGTATTCATATTATTTTATCAAAAACAAATAGCTTTAAATTTTTTAAGAGAATTTTGTGTTTCCTTACTGAACCAAATTTTATGTATCACCTTATAATATTCATTTAAGTATTTAGAACAAGATTTATAATCATTAAAAATAATATTTTTTTTTTTTAAAAGTAAAAAACCTTTTTTTACTTTATTGATAAAAAGATATTTTTCTATATCACAAATAACAAGAATAGGAATATTTAATTGTATTGCTTCGTAAAAAGAGGTTGAGATATGATCTGTGATGAATATTTTTGTGTTATTCATGGCGTCAAAAGAGGTTTTTGAATTAGAAAATTTAACATTTTTATTCCTTTTAGAATTTTTTAAAAATATTTCTTTATAATTCCAACCATAATCATGTTGTTGATTTCTTATAATAAAGTTTTTTTTTATGGGTTCATCTAAATTATTATAGAGGTCAGAAACATTTTTTATCTTTTCAAAATTACTTTCAAAATTGATCAAATGAGCTTCATATCTTAAAATATTGTGATAATAAACACTCGAAAAAAATGTTATTTTTTTTCTTTTTTTTATTTTTTTTTTATATATTTCAAGTTTATTTTCTTTCGAATTCTTAATTTTATTAAAAAATAAATTAAACGATTTTTTATTCTTCCATCCCAAAAAGTTTGAGTATGATTTCTCAAAATCGTATAATAAATTATATTTTAAAAGACCATAATCAGATCCATGTTGGTATGTATTAACTTTATTTTTACCAACGAAACTTGCTAAAATTCTAAATTCATCTGAACTTGCAAGAGCAATAGAGCTTGACAAATTTTTAATATTTTTATTTATATATTTAAGTTTGAATAAACTATCATTTGAATATAAAATTTTAGGGAAAAAATCTTTAATAAATAAATTTACTATTTTATCAAAGATATCTCTCTCTTTAATTTTAAGGTTAATTTTACTATTATAATTCTTGAACTGTAATCTCAGTGTCCTTAGGTTGAAATTTAAACCACCCTCTCTAAAGAAAAAAATTAGTTTAGAGGTAAAGTCTTTGCTGTTATAGTATAGCTCAATGAATAAATTAATTTTTTTAATTTTAAGTATAGATTTTAAAAAATGATATTTTAAATTTCGTGAGTATTTACTACTTCTAAATTTTTTAATTCTTATTTTTTTATTGTAATCTATTAAATTCAAATTTAAAAATTTTGCAATTTTTTGAAATATATAAATGTTTTCTATTGAGTTATTTTTGAAACATTTTAAAAAATCTTCTGTCCTATCAAAAGAAAATTCTTGAAAGGAACAACTTGTAATATGAAGTTTTTTATATTTCTTTTTAAGAGTTAATAATTTGTCATATCTAGATTTAATAATTGATAAAAAGTGAATTAACCAAAAATCTACAGAAGAGTCCAATTTTTTGTAAAAATTAATATCATTTTTTTTTAAAATTTTTAAAATTTCTTTTTTATAAATATCTTTTTTTTTTTTTATAAACAAATAATTCTTGATAAATTGACTTTTATTATAAGATAATTTTTCAGTTATTATTTGATTTTTATTTAATTGGTAAAGATCTTTAAAATATTTTTCAACAATGTTATTATTATTGGGTAATAAAAATTTTTTATTATAAATTGGTATATATAAATTTTTTTTCAATTTTTTCAGCTTTAGTACAATTTTCGTAATTTTATTAACATTTTTTTGTAAAAAATTTACAATTATTATTTAATTTGTTTCAATCAAACTTCCATCTTTTACAGTGATAACTTTATCACAGATTTCTAAAGAATTTTTATTATGAGAAATTAAAATTATTAGTTTATCTTTCTTTAATTTTTCAATCATCTTTAAAATTTCTACTTCAGTCATTGTGTCTAATGCATTTGTAGATTCATCAAAAATTACACACTTTGATTGTTGATATATTGCTCTGGCAATACCAATACGTTGAATTTGACCGCCTGATAATCTTGCTCCATTTTGACCTACTAAAGTTTTACTTTTATTTGGAAGGTTATCCACAAAATCAAATAGCTGGCTATTATTTAATGACTGTATAAGTTTATTGTTATTTATTAAATTTTCCTCAGTTTCTAATGAAATATTTTTTTCAATTGAGCTATCAAATAAAAAGATATTTTGAGATACGTATGCAAAGTTTTTTCTCCATTCTTTTAAATTGCTCGAAATGTTTATACCATTTGCTAAAATTGATCCTTTTGTAGGTTTAAGAAATCCAGAAATCAAATCTATTAAAGTTGTTTTTCCAGATCCTGTTTTTCCAGTTATTCCATATATTATATTTGATTTAAAATTTATATTTAAATTTTCTAAAATATTTTTATCAGAGCTCGGATATTTAAAAAATACCCTTTCCAAGTTTATATTAAATTTATTACCTTTAAAAACTAGATCTCTTACATTTTGTGAAGATAAATCACTTGAAACTTTCTCTTCATTTAGTTGCTCTATTTCAGAACTTATAAGATAAACCGAGGGCATTCTAAATCTAAAACTTTGGTAATTACTCAAAAGTTTTGAAACACTTGGTAAAATTCTAGCAGATGCAACTGCAAACAATCCAAGTACAACAAATGTACCTCCACTACTGGTTAATATTAAATTACTTTCAATCAAAAATATTATTATTAATAATGAAGAAACAATCAATATTTCAAGCATATGTCTTGGAAAAAAATTTAATATAGCAAATAAAATATGTATTCGGAAAAAATTTTTTAAATTCTTTTTAACAGTTTCAACAAAAACAGACTCTTTACCGTATAATTTTAACTCTTTTATAGCTCCAATAGATTCAGTAAAATTCCTATTAATTGTTCCATCTAGTAAAATTCTTTTTTTTCCTAATTCAACCAAAAACTTTTTTGTAAATAAATTATATAATAATATTGATGGCACTGTTACACAAATTACTATTAATGTACTAAAAAAATTTGTCACAAATAAAAATATTATTATTCCAATTAATATTAAAGACTCGGTAATTATTGTAATCAACGATTGAAAAAAAATTAAAGTACTTGCAGTTTCATTTCTTAAATTTCTTAAAATTATTGAAGAGTTTGCATCAGAAAAAAAAATAAATTCTTTAGAAAGATAATTTTTAAACAATTTAGAAGTTATATTTAGTTGAAATCTATTAAAAAATATATGTTGAATATATGAAGATCCTACGATTAATAAATTTTTAATTACAATTATTAAAAAAATTGCAAAAAGTAAAAAAAATAGAAACTCAGAATAACTTAAATTTTTAAAATAATCATAATATAAGTAATTTTCTAAATAAAAAATATAAGAATCCTTTTCTAAAAGAATTTTTAAAAGAGGAATGAATAATGTTAAACCAATAACTTCTAAGAAAATGTTAACGAATGTTAACAATATTATTAGAATTAAAGAAAATTTATTATTATCAAGTAAATAATCAAAAATAATTTTTTTCATATAAGAGTTAAATAATAAGACAATTTAAATATTAAATCTTTGAAATTTAAATACAAAATAATTTTTAAAAATATAATATTTTGATCAACTATCTTAAGAATTTTTATTAATTTAATATATATAAAATACTAAAAATATCTATACTATCATCATTATACCGTAAGTTAAATTTACTCAAAAATATTTTATTAAGTAGCTGCTTGTTACTTTTAGAGAAATTATTCTTAATTTTGAATCTAAATATTTGTGCAATTTTGCTTTCAAGTCAGTTCTGATCATATTTTTTCTTCTTTAGAATATAATCTATTATTCCCATCAATAATTATTTTCAAATTTGTATCAATTAAAATCTCAACATAGTTTGAAAAATTTTTTCTATTGCAATTTGTGATTAATCTAACATTGCAATACAATAGAAAACTATATTGATCTTTAAAATTTTATAAAAATATTTCTGAATTGAAGTTTTTTTTTTAAACAAAAAGTCTTGCAATCAAAATTACATAATTTTTATTTATTTTTTTTTTATTTATTTACCGTATATATTAATATTAAATTTTATAACAACATTTTAAAAATGAAATTTTTTCAATTGATAACAAACGGTAGATCTGGTTCTGATTTTTTTCATAGTTTAATTGATAACCATAATGAGATCGCTTCTCTGCCAGGAACTATAGATTTGAAAGATTTAAAAAAAAAATGGTATAAAATTAAACAATTAAATCAATTCATTTCATACTTTATTAAAAATAATAGGTATTTATTCAATTCAAAAAAAAATAAAGATGAAAATCATAATAAATTAGGTTTGAAAAAAAATGAGTTTTTTTTTGTTGATAAAAAAAAATTTTTACAAAAATTTTTAGAAATAAATCAAAACAATACTAATTTTGAATTAATCCTTATAAATATTCATTTGTCATATTATTTAATATCTAGAAATAAAAAAATTAATAAAATTAAAAATATTTTTATACATGTTCATCACTTTAACAAATTAATTGAGTTTTCTAAATATCAATGTGAAATTTTTTATACTTATCGACACCCTATTTCAATTCTTAATTCAGGAGTACAAGCTTTTTTTAGGAACAAAAATGGAAATATCTTTACACCAAAAACTTTAGAATTTTATTTGTCAAGAATTATTTATGAGCCTTTTTTCATAAAGACTAAGCATAAGGTAAATCTTATAAGATTAGAAGTGCTTCATTTACACTCAAAAAAGTTCATAAAAAAAATTTGCTCTCTTTTAAAAGTTAAATTTAATAACAATTTATTAAAGTCTACGTTTATGGGAAAATTATGGTGGGGAGATAGTTTTTCAAAACAAAAGGAAAGTGCGTTTAATAAAAATTTCAAAATAGTTGTAAATAAAGAAAATTTTTATAATAAAGATTTTTATTTTATTCAAAAAATTTTAAGTGATGAAATGAAAAAATGTAAATACAAAAAAATTAATTTTCACAAATTTAATTTTTTCAATATATTTATACCGTTGAAAATAGAGATTATGGTTTTTTTCGATCTTATAAAAAATTATAAATTTTTTTATTCTATTTTGTTATTTTTTTATTATATAAAAAGAGTTTTTTTTTATATTTATTATTTCTTATTTAAAAAAAATTCAGTTAAGATAAATATTATTTAAATTTTAATAATAGATTCTGTTATTTTCTTTATATTTATAAATTGATAAAAAAAAGTAAAAAAGTACTTTAATCTCAGCTTAATTATAAAAAATAAAAATTTTAAATTAAAATTTTTTTTTAATAATTCATTTTCATATTTGCTTAATATAAAAATGTAAAAAAAATTTCTTAATAAGAAAAATTTTCTTTTTTTATTAATGTAATTAAGTGAAACTAAGTAAAAGTACCCAATAAATAATATTTGAATATGTTCTATTTTTCTTAAGTTATTTATATTATCTATCATATGGTAGTCTTTATTGAATCCGAAAAATTTTTTCAATTTTTTTTTTTCATAATTCCAACTGTGGCCATTATATTTTTTGCCAATAAAACTACTGTGTAATAATAATTCATTATATTTAATATCATAACTTATACAAAAATTTTTAATAATTTTCTCAGGCTCCCTATGAAGGTCCTCTATCTTTATTATTCTAAATTTCACTTTTGCAAGTATTAGAGGCGTAACATTTTTCGAGGTATTATATAAATAAGTAAGTGCATCATTCAACATTAAGTTTTTATCCTCATTTCTTAAGTTAGATTTAGTAAGTATTTTTTTTTCAAAAGAGAAATAATTGTTAAATATATTTCTTGATAAAACTAAAATTTTACCACTTCCTAATAAATTGATAAATTTTAAAGTGCTATTATGATCATATGCATAAATAACTAAATATTTTATTCTATCAATATTTTTATTAATAGCTTTTGCATATGAATAGTAAAATGCATATATAAAATTTTTTTCAGATACATCTATATTTTTTGTAAAATTTTTAAAATGTTTATTAAATAAATCTTTATCAATTATTAGACCTTCGTTGCAATTTTCACCTAGGAAAAAGAGGCCTTGATGATTTTTTGATGAAATAGTCATTTTTGTTGTATTAAAAAAAAATGGATTATTTGAGTAAAATTTTTTTAAGTAATTTTCAAAACTATTTTCTTTTTTTAAAATAAAATTTAAATCAACATAACCTGGCAAGTTCAAGATTTGTTCATGACCATCTAGCAAACTTAAAAAAAAAGTATTACCAGTCGATCCCTGATTGCTTAAATAGATAATTTCCAATTTATTGAAATGATGAATATCATATGTCATTTTAATTAAGCTAATTTTATAATTGCACCATTTTTATTAAATCATCCGCCACTCCATGGTAAGCTAAATATTGAGCATCTTCAGTCATGCCTCCGATATGTGGTGTAACAACTATATTTTTGTTTCCTCTTATAAATTCTTTTATAACTTTACTGTTCCATTTACCCTTTATCTCATTTTTAATCACATCAGTCATATATTTTGCTGATTTGTTTTTTTTTAAAAATTTTATTAAATCATTTTCATTAACAACCTCTCCTCTAGAGGTGTTTACAATTATTATATTATTTTTTACTAAAGCTAATCTTTTTTTATTTATAAAATTTATATTATCTTTATCAGCGTGAATATGTAGTATTATAACATCTGAATTTTTTAATAACATATTTAAGTTTGATTGATATTTTTGGTTTTGATCCTTAATTTTAAAATTTTTTTCATAAATTAAAATTTTTGGATCAAAACCTTTTAACATCTTAACGAACATTTTACCTAATCTTCCGTATCCAATTATTCCAATAGTTAAAAAATTTATTTGTCTACCAACAAATGGAAGATATTCCCACTTTTTTTTTTTTATCGAATTAGATGAATTCACAATATTTCTAACAGCATTCATCATGAGCGCAAACGCGTGTTCAGCTGTGAAAGATATCTTATTTATGATTTTCTTTTTATTTCTTAAATGAATTAATTTAATTTTATTCTTTTTAATATAATTCAAATCAACATGATTTGTACCTGTTGAAGCTGTACAAATTGCTTTCAGTTTATTACACTTAACAAGAAAACTTTTGTCAAATTTTATTTTTGACATATTTGGATTCGTAAAAATATATTCAAAATCAAATAAATTTTTTAAGTCTTTTTCTTTAAATTGCGGTTTGTAAGAAATATTAAAAAACTTATCCAATTTATTATATAAATTTTTTATATTTTTAATTGGAGTACATATTAAAATCTTTGGCTTCATCTCTAAAAATTTTTTATAACTGCTATTTTATCTTTCTGTATTCATTTAATATCTTTTTTATACAATCAACACTTCCTCTATTTATAGCCTCATAAGTAGAACCAGCTATATGTGGCGTTAAAAGAAAATTTTTGATACCAATCAACTTATTTTTTAATGGTGGTTCTTTTTCCATTACATCAAAGATTCCTATTGCGTTTTTATTTTTTTTTAAAAATTTATAAAATATCTTTTCATCTACAATTCCACCTCGAGAAGTATTAATTAAAATAACATTTTTTTTTAATAAAGATATTTCCTTTTCTGAAATCAGAAACTTATTTTTTTCATTATATGGAATATGTAATGTTATAATGTCAGAATTTTTAAGTACAAATTTTAAAGAATAGTTCTTAATTTTATTTTTCTTTAAAAACTTAACATCAGGTTTTACATCATTAGCTAAAATTTTACAGTTAAAGGGCTTTAAAATATTAATTAAATCTTTACCAATATTACCACAACCAATTATGCCAACTTTTTTATTACTTAGCTGTTCTCCAAATATAAAAGGCCATTTTGCTTTTTTAACATCTTCTATAAATTGATATGTACTTCTTAAACCAGAAATCATGAATGAAAGTGTTAGTTCGGAGACTGCTCTTTTATTAATTCCAGGTTGAAGTAATATTTTAATCTTTTTTTTTTTTAATTCTTCAAAGTCAATATTATTGGTTCCAACTCCATATTTACCAATTAACTTTAGCTTAGGACATTGATCTAGTAACTCTTTATCAATTTTTTCTACACCGACGATAATTATCTGGCAATTTTTAATAAAATTTAATAATTTTTTATCTTTTAAATTTTTCTTTGATCTATTAAGTCTAATTTCACTAAATTTATTTTTTAATAATTTTTTTGCTTGGTGACTTCTTGAGACGCTTCGTGAGCAAATTGCTAATGAAAGTTTATTCAATTTTTTATTTTTCCTTTAAACTCTTTAGAACTAATTTAATTGAAAATTCAGTCATCTTTAAAATGGTATGTTCATTAAAGAATGCCGAATGAGCAGTTCCAATTACATTATCTAAATTTCTTATTCTTTGTGAGCATCCAATACTTGGTTCGTTTATATAAACATCTAATCCAGCACCAAGTATATAGTTAGATTTAAGATAATTATACAAAATATTTTCATCAATTAAATCACCTCTTGAGGTATTTATTATATATTTATTCTTTAGTAATTTTAATATCTTTTTATCAAAGATATTTTTTGTTTCATCATTAGAAGAGATATGAATTGAAAGAATATCAACTTTATCAATTAGTTTTTTTAATGAGTTTACATAAACTGCTTTTTTTGATTTAGATTTTGAATTTTGAGAAAAATAAAATACTTTATAACCAAGCTTAATAAGCAAATTTGATATTTTTTTACCAGTATGACCCATACCAAAAATACCAATATTCAATCTTTTAGAGTCAAAATTTAAAAATCTTTTCCATTCTTTTTTTTGTGAAGATAAAATTTGATTTTTTATATTTTGACATAAACATAAAATCAAAGTTAAAGCATGTCTAGCAACTGCATCTGAATTAATCGATTTTGGTAATTTACCTATTTTTATTTTTCTCGTTTTACAAATTTTTAAATCAATATTTTCAATTGAAGTACCAAATCTGATTAAAGATCTAATTTTTTTACATTCATCAATTACTTCTTTATCAATTATTTCTGAGCCAATTATGGCACTATCACAATTTTTTAGACTTTTAATTAACAATTTCTTATCAACTATAGGTCCTTTTTTATAAATAAATTTTATTTTTTTATATTTCTTTAAGTTTTTATAAACGAAGTTTGTCTTAAATGCCGATGGCGTTATAAGTACTTTACTTACCATTTTTATAATTTTTTTTAATTAGAAAATTTGCAAAATCAAAATCTCTTTCAGTATCAATATTTACCACATATTTTTCAGACATTATATAAGCTAAACTATTTTTCGTTCCATATCTGATTTTTTTCATTAACATGTCTCTTCTCATTGAATAAATTGATCCACATCTAATATATGCATCAGGCTTTAAATCTTGTCTTCTAGTTTCGGGTATCTCTTTTAAACAAAAATTTTTAATTCTTCCATTAACAATTTTTTTAATTCTTATTGGATGGTGATCTTCTAATTTCGAAATAGCAATTACAGAGTCTGCATTTGATGATACTTGTTTTTTTACAACGTCAACAATATGAAAGGCTTTCTTAAATGGATTAGTACACAATAACTCAATTATATAGTCATATTTCTTCTTGTATAATTTTTCAGCTTTTCTGAAAGTATAATATATTGCATCTATCGCTTTAGTATTATCTTTAGCAAGATAATTTGGTCTTAAAAAAGGTACTTCTGCACCATATTTTTTTGCAATACGACTAATTTTTTTGCTCTCAGTTGAAACAATTATCTCAGAAAATATATTTGATTTTATTGCCTCTTTAATTGTGTAATAAATTAAGGGATACTGGTTCAATTTTCTTATATTTTTATTTTTAACTCCTTTAGAATTTCCACGAGCCAATATTATTGCCAAAATCTTTTTTTTTTTAAGATTCATTTTTTTATAATTGCAATTAAAGTATCTGTTTTTTTGATTTTTGATAAATAGTTTTGATAACTAATATTCAATTCATCAGGAAAATCATATTTATCATGTCCACCTGGTGCTCTATCTATAAACCAGCCCATATTATTAGATAAGTTGTATCTTTGGTAATTAATCATATCAATTTTTCTACCACCAGCAACTCTGATTAATTTTTTAAGAGACTCATTTGTATGCAAAATCAAGTGCTCACTCCACATTGTAAAATCCCTAAATTCTTTTATTGATAAAAGCATGTCGTGTGCTGAAGGCACTTCTATAATCAAAATTCCCTTATTATTTAATTTTGATAATAGTTTTCTTAATAAAAGAATTTGTTTTGGAACATGCTCTAGTACATGATTACATGTAATAACATCAAATTTTTTATTCACAAAATTATCAATTGACTCCTCTACTATGAAATTTTGATTTAATTTTTTTACAAGTTGTTTATTAATTTCAACACCATATATTTTTTTTGCAGTTCGATCACAATATTTAAGAAAATTTCCATGGCCACAACCAAAATCTAATACTTTTTTATTTTTAAGTAGTTTTTTATATTGATAAAACCTTCTTAAATCATCGTTTAAATTAGATGTTGATACTTTTTTTTGGTTAATTTTAAATTTTGAAAAAGATTGATTTTTTTGATTTAATTTTTTATTTTTGACCTTTGAGTTTTGAGTATTAATTTTAAATCTACTTAGTTTTTTTGATTTGTAATAATCTTCAATTTTTAAATATTTTTCTAAAAAAATAACACCTGTTTTTTTATCTATATAAGATTTAATATTTTGATCTCTAGTTTTATTATGAAAGAGGTTCAAATTTTTATCTTTTATTAAATCATATTTGATTAATTCTTTATAAACTGGGTTTGATAAATTTTTAAATTTCATCGGATATTCGTTTATAAAATTAATTGAATGCTTATCAAGAATATTCTCACAAAAAATAATTAATTTTACTTAGTATCTATAATTATTTTCTTAATATAATTAACTGGATCATGATTTGTAGTTATTCCAAAAATATTTTTTGCATTTTTAATAATAGTTTTTTTTTATATTTTTAGCATCTTTATTATAAAGATTAAATAAACGAATAGAGTCTTTATAATTATTTGAATAAAAATTATTTGTTTTAGAGCTAATTAAAGAATTTTTATATGTTCCAGGAATATCTACAAAGAAGGATTTTTTCATTAAATAAAGTGCTTCAAAACATGGTGTTGTAAATGGCATAGAAATTATCAAATCAGACTCCTCAATTAATTTTCTTGCCATAATATCTTTTCTTAAAATAAAAAATCTTTTTGATTTATCTAATTTTTTAAGGATTTTTTTACAGTCATCATGATCATTATACCAATAACGTTTTGATTTTAATTTCAAAGTTATCTTTAATTTCTTATCTAATTTCAATAAATCTCCCAAATATTTAAAAAATAATAAATGCTCATTAAATCCATTAACTCCTTGAGGTGAAAAAGTTGATGTAAGTGCCAAAATATGATTTTTTTTTCTATTATTTAACTTTTTTTTAGGATCAAATAATGAACTTCCCCAAACAGGTCCACTAATGTAAATTTTTTTAGCTGCTGTTTTATTTGAAATTGACATTTGCATTCCAATTTTTGACATCTGAAACTCGTAATCATGGCAATTATAGGAAAAAATTACATGAGAATATAATTGGTAGTTCTTAAAAAAAATATTTTCAGAAAAACTATGCTTATATAAAAAAACTTTCGTTTTTGATTTATTTAAATAATAATTTCTGATAAAATGTGACATTCCAAAATTATTCTGAGTAATGTACTTTAAATTTTTATAATTTTTAGAAAAATTGTCCCAAATTAATGAATTACATAAAAAAGAAAAAAGCAATTCTCTATTGACTACATTAATAAATAAAAAAATAAACGAACTTAAAAAAAATAATGGAATATATTTAAATAAAATATTACATAAGATTTTTAAACTTAAATTTTGAATTGGATAATGTATATTAGCATTAATACAAATATATTTTTTTTTATTTAAAATATTCATTTTCTTAGAACTTAATTTATCCTCCAAAATAAAAGCCGTATTGCTTTTGTTAAAAGAATTATTATCTATAATCCAGTCCTCAGATAGTGCGGGGAAATTATTTACACCAAAACTTGACATATATTGTCTAATACAATTTTGAATTTTTGTATCATCTTTATAAAAAAAAGTTTTAGCTCTTACGATTGAAAATAAAGGATAAAAAAGTAATATTAAAAACTTATAAAATTTTTGTTTTTTATTAAATTTTAGTTTACTGAAAATAAAAATATTCTTTGTATAATACTTGCTATAATTGTTTTTAATATATCTATAAGTAATTTCTATTTTTTCGTTGGATAATAAAATAAAAACTTCGCTATTAAATTTTTTAAAAAAAAGATTAATGTTTTTATAAAAAAAATATTTTTCAAATATGTTAGAAAGATAATTTTTAATTAATAGATCTTTTTTTTTATCCAATATTGAACTAGAAATAATTTTTTTTACTAGAATATTGATAAAACTCAGTGATTTATAGTTATTTTCGATAAATTTAATAGTATCTGAATGAGATTTCCATCTAAATTGATAGTCATAATTAAAGATTGATAATGCTAAGTTTTTTATATGTATATTATTATTTTTATACTTATCAGAGATTTTTTTATAGTTAGGATAAAGAAGAACAAGAGTTTTTTTTTTTTTTGAAATAATATCTATATTTTGTGGATTATCAGTAACATAAACAGTTTCGTAATTGCATAAATCTTTAAATCTCTCTAAATAAGCAATATTCATTATTGTAAGCTAAATATTAGGCTATACCCTTCCATGTGTTTCCACCTTCGGTATAGTGATGTTCAGCCTCTAAACTAGGATCATAAAAGGATTTTTTTCCTTCTTTAACTCTTTCTCCTACCCAATAACGGTCTTCTTTACCTAAAAGAGTCTCGTAAAAAGGATATTCTTTTAAATTTTCTTTTTTGAAAAAAGAAACTGCATTATGAAAAAAATATCTATCTTCCATTTTTGAAAACATATTTTCCTGTTCTCTATCGATAAAATGACTCCATATGTATCTTTTGTTAATTTTTTTTCCATTCCAAATTGGTATTTGGTTGCCAAATATACCAATATAATTTTTAGATTTTTGCATTAAATCTTCAAAATTTATTTTTTTTAATACACAGTGTGCAGATAAAATTAATATATAATCTTTAGATGAGTTTTGTACCCCAAGGTTAATAGCTAAACCTGGAGTATAGTTTTCTATTTGAATTATTTTTATATCCGTATACCTGGAAGTTTGTGCATTAAGTAGAGGATCGTGAATAAAATGTCTTACTGTATTTAAGGAGTCATCTGTAGAATTATTATCGATCACTATTATCTCTGGTCTAATTAAATGATCTATCACAGATTGTATAGCATGACCAATCCACCTGGATTCATTTTTGTTTCTTATAATTACAGATACATTATCTTTCTTCATTATTTATTTTGACCACCTCCCCCTATAGTTTTTATATATATCCATTTCGCATGCTTGAATATTCAGACCTTTAAATTTCATCATACTAAAATAGTTATCCCTATAATTTACTAACTGTTTTAACATAGGTATAGTAATTGCAAATTTATTATCTCTTCCCTTTAATTTTGGGTTTATAGTAAAATGTTTTTCTATAATGATTGCTCCTTTACTTATTGCCAATATACCATCATCAATACTACTATGATGTCCACTATAACCTATGTTTTTCGTGAATTTTTTTAACTTTTCCATTTTTGGAAAATTTAGATTTTTAAATTCGCAGGGGTAGGCAGAAACACAATGCATCAATATAACCTTGCTTCTAAAATTTTTAAGTTTTGTGATTTTTATTATCTCATTCCACCTAGCAGCGCCCACAGATATAAAAACTTTATCAAATTTTTTTAAGCATTTATTTATTAGTCCAAGATTATAAACTTCGTGGCTAGGAATTTTTATAAATCTTTTTTCTAGTTTGGATAAAAAATTTAAATCATTTAAATTAAATATTGAAGTTAAAAAGTTGACTTTATTTTTTTTACAAATTTTTTTTAGTCTTTCATGGTCATTGTACGATAAAGTTGCTTTTTCATAAATTTTTCTTCTTCCATCTGAATCCCACTTACCTGGTCTAAGATATTTAGGGGACCATGTTTGAAACTTACAAAAATCAGCACCACATTTTGCTGCACTTTCTATAAATTTTTCAGCTAGTTTAATATTTCCAAGATGATTCCATCCTATTTCAGCAATAATTTTTGGTTTATTAATCATTGAGTTTAATTTTTTATTTTTTTTAGACTATCACATCTATTACAAAAAAAACTAAGTTTGTGGAACCTTTTATTTCCAAATAGTAATTTATTCTATTATCAAAATTAACTAGAATTTCGAATTAAAAAAATTGATGGTCTTACTTCATTACAATTATTACATATAGATATATATTTTTTTGAATTAATAGACTTTCTCAGCTCATTATATTTTGAATTATACCATATTTCTTCAAGACTATTTTTTTTAACATTACCCATGCTTAATTCAGTTGTTAAATCATAGCAACACGGAACAACTTCTCCATCGGATCTTATAGTTAATGTATTAACTACGTGATCACAATAATCCTTATCATGCTCATTTTCAACTTTAACTGTTTCAAATTCGTTTAATTTACCTGTCATTGAAGGCCATTGCATTGCAAAAAAATTTTTAAAATTTACATCTTCATTTTTAAAATTTTCTAATATCCAATGAGCAGTTTTTGGAATTTCATCACTTTTGACATCTTTCTTATCTTTGTAAAATTGTGTACTACAGATTTTAATTTCTGGTTTATTTTTTGATAAATCTTTTTTTAACTTAAGCAGATATTTAATATTCTTTACAGCTCTAACTGTTTTACTTTTTTTTCTTATTTGTTCACTATCTTCTGCTGATACCCCATCTAATGAAAATTCTATTAGATCTAGATCACTTTCAACAATCTTTTGCATAATCTTTTCGTTTAACACATTGCCATTCGAGACTGTTTTAATATAAAAATTTTTATTAATTTTCCTAATTTCTTGCAACATGTAAAAAAAATTTTTATTTAGAAAAGGCTCACCACCATGATAAAGAACTATTACTTTTACTTTGTCCTTATTTTTTTCAATTTCTATCAATATTTTTTCAAAAATATCTAACGACATTACCTCTCGTGACATCTCAATAACTCCAGTAGGGCAGTGGACACAGGCTAGATTGCACTTGCTTGCAGGCTCTATTCTTAATACTTTGGGAAAAGGTATCATATTTATATTTATCCTAATTATTTATTCTTCGGTCATTTTTTTTAAATCAGAGATAGTAACATAATTTGGATTGCTATAACTGTTATAAGAAAATCCCTCTTTACAATATTTGCCAATACTTGAGTCTGAAGTTTTAATAAAATTTTTTAAATTCCAATTAATAAAATCTTGAGTAGTTGGCAAGATTACATAATAATTTTTAAATTCTAAAGTATTTAAAGAATCTGAACTTGTTATCATTTCTTCGTGCATTTTTTCACCTGCCCTTAAGCCAATTTTAATAATTTTTGCTTTAGGCGCAAAAGCTTTTGCCACATCTTTTATTCTATACGATGATATTTTTGGAACAAATATTTCTCCACCCCACATTTTTGAAAGTCTTTCAATAACAAAATTTACTCCTTGTTGAAGTGTGATAGTGAATCTTGTCATTCTATCATCTGTAATTTGAATTATTCCTTTTTTTTTCTGTTCAATAAATAATGGAATAACAGATCCTCTGGAACCAAAAACATTACCATATCTGACAACAGAAAATTTTTTTTTTGAGTAATTGTTAGAAGCTATAAAAATTTTATCTGCTGCTAGTTTGGATGCACCATATAAGTTTATTGGAGCTGCTGCTTTATCGGTACTTAAAGCAATTGCACTTTTTACATCTGAGTCAATAATTGCATCAATTACATTCTGCGTTCCAATAATGTTAGTTTTAATAACTTCAAAAGGATTATATTCAGCAGCTGGAACTTGTTTTAATGCAGCCGCGTGGACAGCAATATCCACATTTTTCATAGCTAATTTTATTCTAGGTAAATCTCGAACATCACCAATAAAAAATCTAAGTTTATTTTTATACAAAATAAGTTCATTAGACATTTCTGATTGTTTAAGTTCGTCTCTGCTAAATACTATTAATTTCTTTAAGTCAAAATTTGTAAGCAATGTCTTAACAAAAGACCTTCCAAAAGATCCTGTGCCACCAGTTATTAATATTGTTTTATTTTTAAAAAATTTATTTAATTTTTTATCCATTTTTAAAAAAGTTTATATTTTTGATAATCTTATAATTTTAAGTTTTTTTTTAAATTGTACAAAATATATTCTATTTTTTTTTTATCTAAAGAATAATGTATAGGTAATGACACTTCTTGATCATAAAAACTCTCAGAAATAGGAAACTGACCCTTACGAAAGCCATATTTTTTAAGAAAAGGCTGAGTATGAACTGGTATATAATGAACCTGTAAATGAATATTAGATTTTTGCATATTTTTAAAAAAAATTTTTTTAGAAATTTTTAATTTTTTAAAATTTATCAACAATGGATAAAGGTGAAATGAATGATAATAATCTTTTAATACAACAGGAGTTTTGATAAAGTCATAATTAATCAAACTTTTATTATAATACCTTGATATCTCATTTCTTTTGCTAATAAATTTATTTAATTTTTTTAACTGGCTTATTCCCAATGCACATAAAATATCACTTATTCTAAAATTAAATCCATAATTTTTTACTTGATAAAACCAATTTCCATACTTTTTTGATAATTCAAGACTTCTTTCCATTCCATGGTTTCTTAATTTGGCAATTTTTTTATGAAGTGAAAAATTATTTGTAAGAATTGATCCGCCCTCTCCTGTTGTAAAATTTTTTACTGGATGATAGCTATGTGTTACTAGGTCAGCATACCTTACGGCATATCCACTATTTTTATTTATTTTAGAACCCATAGAATGACAGTTATCGTTTATCAAATAAAGATTGTATTTTTTTTTTAAAAAAAATAAAGATTTCCAGTCACATGGATGCCCAGCATAGTCAACTGCTATTACTAATTTTACTTGTTTATCTTTTTTAATTTTATCCTCTAATTTATTAAGATCTAAATTATAAGTTTGCTGTTCAATATCAGAAAAATCAGGAAGTAAATTATTCATGATTGCTGAATAAGCTGATGAAAAAAAGGTATTAGGTGATAAGATTACTTTTGAATTTTTTTTTAATCCTAAACTTTTTATAGACAAATATAAAGCAGCAGTGCCATTTGACACAACAGAACAATATTTAGATTTAAAATATAGTTTTAATGAATTTTCAAATTTTGATACAAATTTTCCTTGAGTAATTTTTTCAGAATTACTGGCATTAATGATATTTTTGATATCATTTTTATCGATAAATTGTCTTCCATAATAAATTTTCATTTTTTTAATTTGTTAAAAAAAATCTCCATATTTTTTTTTGTAGCAATACTTTTTAAAAGTTTATCATTTTCCATAAAATAAACATAGTCATTAATGTTATCCAATGTGAGTCTAAAATCTGAATAATCTTTAGAAAAAATTTTTATATTATTTTTTTTCTTAAAAATGTTTCTATACATCCATGGTGTTACATGTTCTTTATCATATTTACTTTTAGAAGATAAAAAAGTTTTATTTAATAAAGAGTAACTAAAAATTTCACAATCAAATCCGTGAGGAACAAATCTTGGTTTATTATTAGTCAAAAAATTTAATTTATTTCTTTTATAAAATTCAATCATTTGGTCAATTACTAATGGATTTATAAATGGGCAATCAGATGTAATTCTAACAATATTTTTACTTGAAAATTTTTTAGCGCAACTAAAATATCTTCTCAAAACGTTATTTTCATTTCCCTTTAATGAAAAAAAATCGATATTAAATTTTTTGCAAAAAAACATAAAAATCTCAGAATATTCATCTTTAGGGCATGCAAGAATTATTTTTCGAACTTGTTTTGTCTTTTTTAGATTATTAAAAAAAAAACTTAAGAAATTTGAGTTTAAATAATTCAGTAGAATTTTAGCAGGTAGTCTAGTTGATTTGTATCTAACTTGCGAAATTATATCAAAACTCATAAGAAAAATTATAATTTATATTAAATTTACACTTAAATAAACATTTGATATATAATTACTTTTTTAATTAATCAGCAAAATTATGATACACTGCATCTCCTGCTTTTATCCCAATACCAAGCCTGACTTAGAATTTAATGAAAAAGGGATATGTAGTGCGTGTATTTCTTTTGAAAATAGAAAAAAAATAAATTGGGAATTAAAAAAGACAGAATTTGAAAAAATAGTTAAAAATTTAAAAAAAAAAAGAACAGGGGATTACGATTGTATTATTCCTGTTAGTGGAGGAAAAGATAGTACTTGGCAAGTGATAAAGGCACTTGAGTATGGTTTAAAACCACTTTGTGTGAACTCTAGAACTTGCGATCTGAGTCCGCTTGGAAGAAAAAATTTAGATAACATAAGAAGAATAGGTGCAGACTTGATAGAGGTTGCTCCAAATTCATACGTCAGAAAACAATTAAATAAAATAGGATTATTAGAAGTGGGTGACATTTCTTGGCCAGAGCATGTGGCTATGTTTACAATACCATTTAATATTGCTGTAAAATTTAAAGTAAACATTATTTTATGGGGAGAAAATTCTCAAAACGAGTATGGTGGACCTATCTCAGCTACCAACAAAATAAACTTAGATCGTTCATGGCTTGAAGAATTTGGTGGATTATTGGGTCTCAGAGTAAAAGATATATTCAATCATTATGATATAAAAAAACAAGATCTTTCCCCTTATCTATATCCAACAATATCTCAAATTAAGAGCTTAAATTTAAAGAGTATGTTTTTAGGATATTTTTTTCCATGGGATGGTTACCAAAATGCAATGGTTGCAAAAAAAAACGGGTTTTTGTTTCACAAAAAAAGGGTTGAGGGAACAAGTGTTTCCTATGAGAATTTAGATAATTATCAGACTGGAATACATGATTATTTTAAATATTTAAAATATGGTTTTGGAAGAACTACAGATATAATGAACAATTTAATTAGAAGAAATTCAATAACCAAAAAAGAAGCAAAAAAAAATATTATGAAATACGATGGTAATTTCCCTAATACGTATTTAGGGAAAAATATTAAGGACATCTTAAAAGATATAAATGTTTCGATGGATGAATTTGAAAAATGTTGTGATCAATTTACAAATAAAAAACTTTTTAAATGTGATAATAAAGGTATTTTGATAAAAAAAAATTTAGAAGTAATTAAAAACTTTTAATGATACTTTTAATAAATTCTGGAACTTCAAATTTAGGTGCCTGGATATCAATTTTAAATAATTTAAATCAAAAGTTTGTATTATCTGATGATGTAAACTGGAATATTAATGATATAAAAAAGATTATATTTCCAGGAATAGGCCATTTTGGAGAAGTAATTAAAAATATTTCAAAAAATAAACTAAATGAAAAAATAATTTATTTAATTCAGAAAAAAATACCCTACCTTGGAATTTGTGTGGGCATGCAAATACTATTCTACAAAAGTGAGGAAGCTAAAAATGATAACTCGAAAGGATTATGCCTTATTAAAGGGGAAGTTTTACGAATATCAGACAAAAATATAATATTACCTCACAATGGATGGAACGATATAAAAATATTAAAAAAAGAAAATATTCTTAAAAATATAAATAGTGGAACAGATTTTTATTTTAACCATGGGTTTTATTGTAAATGTGAGAATGAAAGAAATATAACCTCTACTCTTAAGGATCATTCAAAAATAACATCATCTGTAGAGCAAGATTGTATTTTTGGTGTCCAATTTCATCCTGAAAAAAGTATGAAGTCTGGGTTAAAGATTATTAAAAATTTTATAGAGACAAAATGCTAAAAAAAAGAATTATTCCTATTCTTTTGATAAGTAGAAATCTTCTTATTAAAACAAAAAGTTTTACTTCAGATAGAACTGTTGGAAATATTATTCAATCAGTTAAGGTATTTAATAAAAGAGAAAGTGATGAACTTACTATTATTGATATAGACGCAAGTAGAGGACTGGGAAGTATTGAGGTAGGTTTTATTAAAGAAATTATTGCTGAATGCAACATGCCAATTTCTGTTGGTGGTGGAATAAAAAGCAATTTAGAAATTGAAAACTTACTAAAAATTGGTTTTGATAAAGTAATAATTAACAATCAATTTTTAAATAAACCAAGTTTTATTGAAGACTCAGTAAAGAAATTTGGTAGCCAAAGTATCACCATAGGGATTGATGTAATCAAAAAAAATGGAGAATTTAGAATATTAAATAAAACTAATAACTTTAAATCAAAAAATTTGTCTGAATGGATTCAATTTGCAGAAAGTAAAAATGTAGGAGAATTTTTTTTTACTTCGGTAAACTATGAGGGAATGATGGGGGGATATGATTACGATTTGCTAGATTTTATTCATCCAATTGTTACCAAGCCGATATTGTTTAACGGTGGGTGTAAATCAATTGGTGATTGTGAAAAAGTCTTATCTATGACAAAAGTAATGGGTGCATGTGCGTCAAGTATTTTTTTTTTCACTAAGATAACACCTGCAAGCATCAAATCTAGATTAAAAAAAAAAATTAACTTAAGAATCTAGTTTTTTTTAAGTAAAAACCAAGTTATATCATCTTGAGGATACTTGTCTTTATGATATGAAAAACCGTAATTGACTAGTTTAAGTTTTTTATACTTTTGAAGTAATTCTCCAGCAAAATCTCTTTTAAAAAGTTTTTCTTCATGATTTCTGTAAATAATTTTTACCGGTTTTGAACTATAATATTCAGCTAATAAAATATATTTTTTTGAAGACTTATAAATCTTTTCATAAACTTTATTTAGTTGATTAGGATTTATGTGAATCAATATTCCTTTACATAAAACAAGATCGAATTGACCATTTGGTTCAAAACTTGCAATATTAGTATGATGTACAATTACATCTTTATGATTTTTTTTTAATAATTCTGATGCCTTCTGATTTATTTCGATAGCTGAAACTTTTTTTATTTTTCTATTTAATTTTTTGATTGCCGTTATATTCGCTCCAATATTAGATCCAAATTCAATTATCGAACTAAAATTTATTTTTTCTAGAATTTTTTTAAAAAAATAATAATTACTTAAATTTAATTTTTTTTCAGTATTTCTATTAATGTAGTCTGTTCCAAACTTTCCTGACCAAAAATTTTCTTGTGAATTTTTTTTCATTATCTATTTTTAGAAAGTTGCTCAAATAATCTTGAAATTTTTTTATCATTTAAATTAATTTTTTTTAGTACTTTTTTTGACTCTTTTGGTGCATGGTTTAAAGCAATTCTTAAAAGATCCATCCAATTTTTATTATTTTTAGACCTTGTTTTTTCAATTAAACTGACAATTAAGTTGTGTTTTTTCATAGTAGATTAAGTAAACTATTATTAATGCAAATAAAAATTAAAAATACAAAAATCGGCTATAGTTATCCTCCAGTAATTATAGCTGAAATATCAGGTAATCATAACAGTAGCAAGCAAAGGTTCTTACAATTAATAAAATCTGCATGCATTAATGGTGCCGATTTAATAAAAATACAAACATACGAACCTGAGGATATAACTTTAAAGGGTAAAACTAGACATTTCTATATTAAAGATGGAATTTGGAAAAATAAACATTTATGGAATCTTTATAAAAAAGCATGCACTCCATTTGCTTGGCATAAAGATGCATTTAATATTGCAAGAAAATATAAAAAAATAATTTTTAGTAGTCCTTTTAGTTTGAGAGCAGTTGATTTATTGGAAAATTATAAATGTCAATTATATAAAATTGCCTCTTTTGAAATAACAGACTTAAAACTTATTAATTATATAGCATCAAAAAAAAAACCAATCATTATTTCTACAGGAATGGCCTCTTCAAAAGAAATTAAAAATGCAATTAATGAAATTAAAAAATATCATAATAAAATAATTATAATGCATTGTGTGTCTTCATATCCTACAAAACTTGAAGATATTAACTTAAAAAGAATAGAAAAATTAAAACTTGAATATAAAAATTGCTTAATTGGTTTATCAGATCATACAAATGATATTGTGTCATCTATAGCTTCTATCCCATTTGGAATTGTAGCAATAGAAAAACATTTCAAACTAAATAACAAAATAAAAACAGTAGACTCTGAATTTTCAATTACACCAAGTGAATTAAAAAAATTAAAAAATGATACGCTAAATTTACATAAGTCATTTTATAATAAAAAAATCAATGTTGAACAAATTAGTAAAAATTTAAGAAGATCAATATTTGCAAAAAAAGATATAAAAAAAAATGAAAAACTTTCACATGAAAATATTGAAACATTCAGGCCCTATATCGGTATTTGTGCATCTAAATATTTTAAAATTTTAAATAAAAAAATAAAAAAAAATATAAAATCTGGAGAACCAATTTATGAAAATATGATTAAATAATTATGTATTTAAATATTCTTTGATTTTTTGATTCCAAAATTTTAACTTTTTCGGCAATTCCTTTTTTGAGTGGTAAGTGCCATTTTTTTTTTGTTTTTTTGATTTATAACTAAAGTTAATTAAAGTTTTATGATGCCTAAAGAATAATAATTCTATTTCTTTTATAAGAATTTTATATGTCTTCTTGAAAGTTAAGAGTTTATCAATTTTAAATCTTATTCTTTTTTGAAAAATAATTTTTCCTGTATCGATACCTTTGTCTATTTCATGTATAGTTACACCTTGCTGAGTATTTTCAATAAAAGACCAAAAATTTGGATGACTGCCTCGATTATAGGGCAAATAAGAGATATGAAGATTGACAATCGGTCTATGAAGTTTTTTAATAATATTATTTTTGATAATTTTTCTATATCCAAAAGATAAGATAAAATCATCTTTATCTATCATTTTTAAGTTAATTTTATTTTGGCCGATTTCAATTACTTTGAATTTTTTTTTTTTTAAAAAAGAGTAAATTTTAGAATGATTTTTATTAAAGCCTAATAAAATTATTTTCATGTATTATAAAATTAAATTCTAAGAATAATAACGTTAAATATTAATTATGTTGTAATTATATTTAACGACAAATAATTTAATTTTAATAAAGTAATATTAATATCTTAAAAATTTTTTTCAGTGCATAAATCAAGCCAATTGAGTTATTAGTACTGGTCAGCTGCACGCATTACTGCGCTTCCACATCCAGCCTATCAACGTGGTGGTCTACCACGACTCTAAAGGAAGAACTAGTTTTGAGGTGAGTTTCCCGCTTAGATGCTTTCAGCAGTTATCTCTTCCATACTTAGCTACCCGGCACTGCAGCTGGCGCTACAACCG
>MDSV01088433.1_pt1 | contig 38100 bp, 39 predicted proteins | sample 810851 | NCBI WGS metagenome assembly MDSV01 (sample SAMN05326640, study PRJNA326480) | marine metagenome | isolation source: seawater | place: Atlantic Ocean: North East | collected 2012 | reverse complement strand
TTATATATTATATACAAACTCGGGATGTAGCGCAGCCTGGTAGCGCACTACACTGGGGGTGTAGTGGTCGTCGGTTCAAATCCGGCCATCCCGACCATATCTTTAATGCTTATATATTTGTTTATGAGTATGAATATATTTCAATTATGTGTATAAAAAACACAAAAAAATTAAAAAAAAAGGTACATATGTGAAAAAAACACGTATATAATTGGCAATCTAATACATTTGATTGTATTATTGTTAGAAATATAGAGCCTTTCTTAGAGGAGTTAATTATGGCTAGATTTATAAAATCAAAATTTAAAGTTTTATGGGGAACTGTTTTCGCATTCTTTTATGGCTTCTTTGCCAGCGATGTAATTGCGCAAGAAGATGATACTGGTTCCGAAGAAGTTACTGAAGAAGTTGAAGAAAAGTCAGCTGATGGTAAAGAATTAAGCCCTGGTGCTATTGCTGCTGCTGTTGCTGCGGCTGCTGCACTTTTAGGATCAGATGGAGATGGTGGTTCAGCCCCTGCTCCTGTTCCTACACCGGCTCCGACACCAGCGCCTACTCCGGCTCCGACACCAGCGCCTACTCCGGCTCCTACGCCAGCGCCTACACCGGCTCCGACACCAGCGCCTACTCCGGCTCCGACACCAGCTACGGCTACAGCTACAACTACCTCAACAACTACAGCTACTGATACAGAAACTAGTACAAGTACAAGTACATCAACAAGTACTGCTACTACAACTACATCATCATCAGGTAGTTAAATTCTATATTAAAAAAAAGCGGCATATGCCGCTTTTTTTATTTTGTTAAAGTTATTCGATCACCAAATGAATTAACCTCTTGATCTAATCTGATTAAGTTACCTTCAAAATCTAACCAATAATAATTTGAGCCTGACCAGGATAATAAATCAATATTGAAGTCCTCTTTATATAATTTGTATTTTACATTCTGATTTATAGTTCTGAGATACAACTCACCTTCTTCTAACTGTTTATATGAATAATTAATTGGAAGATATCCTGAATCTGGATTTTTAAATCGAAAATATGCGTTGTGTTCAATATTTATTCCTTTAAAGTTAATTATTTCAAAGTCATATTGCAAATTAAAAGATTCTATGACTTTAGCATTTCTTATAAAGAATTTACTATTATCACTAGATATCCATAAATTACTTTTACTTGAAAAAAATGCCAAATATTCATCACCATTATTTAAGCTTACAATAAGTTTTGTTTTATCTGGTTTGATCTGAAGTATTTCAGAGTAAGAATATTTTTTGGTCTCAAAGATACTATTTTTATAGTCGTTTATTTGTTCGAATATCTGAATAGATTGACATCCATAAATTAAAAATATGCAAATTATAGCTAGAAATTTTTTAATCAAGAAATCCGCTCCATTGTCTATTAATTTCATACGAAGTTGAATTGTAAATTAATCCTTGAAGACTTTTTTGATGTTCTAATTTTTGCCCTCCATCTCTTGTAAGAGGTTTTAATTTAACGCCAGTATAAGAACTATTATATTTTTTAGAAAAAATATCTAAAGGGATTTGAAAATAAAAACCTTTATCAAAACTACCTTCACCAAATATTAACGCTGGAACATCAGTCCTTGTAAAGAAAAAACCTGATCTTATACCTAATTTTGATATTCTTGAGAGATCAAAAGTGTATCCAACATCTTCAGCTAAGTACTTTCCATAGCTTAAGTTCAAATTTATATCCAGTGGTTCATAAAAATAATTAAAAAATAAGTGGGAAGTTTTAGTTTCATACTCTAAGAAATCAAATAAAGCATTAAAGTCTCTTTTCTTTATATGAAATGCCTCTAAACCCAGATAATAATTTTTTTTATGTGGTTTATAAATTAACTCCATCCCCAAACCTCCATACATTCTTTCAAACAGGCCTCCTGAAATTTTTGAATAAATATCCTTTCCAGGAGTAAAAAAATAATCAAGTTGCATATTTTCTACATATATATCTTTTCCACCTTGTAAGTACTTTACTATGTCTGTTCTAACTCTTGGCAGAAGAGAGTCAGGTCTATAAGGAGTCTTATCAAAATTATTTGTTACGTCTAGATTTAACTGTGATGACAGTATAAGGTTTCTTCTGAACAAAATTTCGCTGACATTTTGAAGAACAATTCCACCAAAATAAAATTTTTCTGGTGATCCAATATGACTAATTATGTTTGGAGATATTTCATTAAAAAAAATTGGAAATTTTAAAGTAGGTTTAAATTTATAATCTTGAAAACTATTTACATCTCCTGAGGTGATTTCAGAATAATGTTTGATAACCTCAATAGGTGTATTTCGTTTTGAAATATGATCGCTATAGTATGAAATTTTACTTGTTTCAATTCCTACATTAATACTACTTATCGTTATCTTATTAATATCTAGGTTATGCATTTCATAAGTTTTACTTGCAATCGAGGCTGCATAAGAGCTTACTCTTATTTGGTTTCTATAGTCTGAGTTTGATATAGCAACCATTAATTCCCTATTATCAAAGTTAATGTCTGCGGTCTGAAGAAGAAGTCTATTTGAATTCAAATTGAACAGAAGATCTTTATAAAATCCTCCTTCTGAATTATCAGGCTTATTTTTAACAACTGGTTTAAATTTATCTTTTTTAACTTTGACTTTGTTAAAATTAGCACCGATTTGGAAAGAAATATTGAAAGTATTTCCTTTTATAAATGAGGCTTCTATATTTAAAAATTCATTTACAGGAATTCTTATACCAATATTTATATTGCTATCTTTATTTCTTAATTTTGGATCAGCATCTAATCTATTTATGGCTGAAAAATCTAGATAATTAAATGGATCATGTTCTAATTTTATTTTCATGCCATTAGTCTTTGGCAAATATATCTCTAGTCCTCCAAAAATTGATGCATCACCTTTAAACCATAGATCAGTTGCAAAGTTACCTCCTAAATCAAAATTATCTGAAATATTGTTTCTGGTTTCAAATTGCTCACCAAGAAAACTCAATGGATTTGAAAAGCTGGATTTATTGTTAAACTTTCCCCATCCAATTCCAAATGTGAAATTGAATCTATTTTGATTCAAAGTAGAAACTAAATACTCTTTTGAGAAGTATCCAGTACCTCCAATATCATCTATGCCAATTGCGAAACTAGGAATATTTGACTTGTTACTGTTAAAAGCAATTTTTGCATTAAAGCCCTTATCAAGATAATTTATATTACTTCCAGGAACCCAATTAAGATCTCTTGGTCTATAGTAAAAATATGAGGCTTCTAACCAATTATATGGGCTTACAGAAATTGCGCCATACTTCCACATAGAATTGTTATTTAGAGTGAGATAAATAGAATCTTCACCCATTGTTTTTGCAGACGGTGTTTGAATCAGGCCGGTTTGCCCGAAAGAATTAAGGCTTGGATTTCGATCTTTGTATATATAGTCATAATAGTCACTTAGAACAAGATTTGAATATACAAATAATGAGAAGAATAAAACTCTCATTATTTAATATTAATTCAAGCTATTTAAAGAAGCTATGCTAAGAACGAGACTGCTTATTATTGGGGCAATTGAGCTTATATATGCAATTGAAGCATCCTGATAAACTGCATCATTTGGAACATATATAAGAGATCCTGGATAAATATTTGCATCATAAGGCATAAGAAAAATTCTACCTTTTTCATCTTTTTGTATTTCGCCATTTGGTTTCACAATAATAACGTTACTAGTATCAGCAAGGCTATTATATCCACCTGCATCACTAATATACTTTTTTAGATCTTTGTTAGGTGCATATAGGACTGCATTTGGTTTATTGACTTGTCCGTAAACGTAGACACTATTGGTAAATTTAGGAACTTGGATTACATCACCATTATCAACAAGCATATCCAAGGAAGGATCGTTAGCAATGGCTTGAAGGTTGAATTCAGCTATTGCCCTTCCAGTAGGCTTCATGGCTTTAAATTCTTGTAATACAGATGAAAAAATAGTTGGGTCAATATTACTTCCTCCATATGCAATTAACTTGATAAAATTTGAGTAAAGCTCAGCGTTACTTATTTCTTCTTGTTTTTTTAATTTTTCTTTAAAGATAGTTGAACCAAAAACATATGCATTATCAGTATATCCACCAGCTCTCTTAATAACTGATGATAATGAATCTGTATCTGTAATTGAGTACTTACCAGGGTTAACAACCTCTCCAGAGATTTCAATAGAGCCGATATTAAACTTGGTAGCATAAATAATATCACCATTTTTAACAGAGACATTGCTAAGATTTGAAATTGCTATAAGAGATTCTTGGTATTTCCCATCTAAAATTCTATTTAAAATAAGTTCATTCCTGTTCTTAGCATCTATCGAAAATCCTCCTGTCAACCTCAGAAGATCACTATAATTTTCATTTTCCAGTAATTCAAAAACGCCTGTATTATTTAGTGCTCCTGAAACTCTAACAAGTTTTTCTGGTGGCTTTACATAAATTGTATCTCCAGAATTAAGAGGAACATTAAAAGACGTATCACCAGATATTAAAGCATCATATAGATCAATAGTATTAATTGTCTCTCCATTTCTTTTAATATCAATTGATCTAAAGCTTCCTTTTTCAGATATTCCACCAGCTACATTCAGAGCATGAAGTAAATGTGAATTACCGTTAAGTGTATATATGCCAGGTAAATTAACGCCTCCAGTTATAAAAATTTGAATATCTCTTACCATCTCTAATGATATAAATGCTTCTGTACCAATAAAAGCTGAACTGACTTTAGATTTTATAAGTTCAGCTGCATTATTAAGACTTAAACCGGATAATGAGATTCTTCCAATCTGATCAATATTTATTGAACCATCTCTTTTAATTTCTATCTCACTGATTTCATTTATATTTCCAACCAACTGCAGGGAAAGAACATCACCAAAATCTAAGATATAACTTGAATCAAAATTGGGTTCATTAATTGGCATAAAGGTCGACTGCATAGATTTAAATAAATTCATACCAAATCTATCTGAATCAAATTGATTCATAAGCTTAAATTGTTCATACTGTCTTACTGTCTCTAATCTGGATAATTCACTGGAAGGCCTTCTGACAATTTTTTCGTCTTTATTATTTCTATCAAGTTCAGCTTGAACATCTTCCCTAATTTCCTCAGGTAAACTATTAAGGTAGTTGTCATCCAATTGCTGAGATAATGACTGAGATAATGAAAAAGATGTGAATCCGAGAAGAGTTAATAGAAAAATATTTTTTGTTTTTAACATTTTAATTAATTTCTTTTTTTACTACGTTTGAACTTACAAAAATAATTTTATTCATTGTAGGTATTATATATGATTGTTTTGTTTTTGGATTTCTGCCGAGTCTTTTTTTAGATTTATAATTTTTAAATGTACCAAAATTTTTTATCTTAACAGCTCTATTAATTGAATTTTCTTTAATCAAGTTAATAAATTTATCTAAGAAATCGTTACTAACACTCATATTGATAGAAAGGTTTTCAGACACCTTCCGCGAAATGATTTTTTTAGTTACATTCATAAATTCATACCTGGTATATCAACAGATGCAGGTTTTGTAGTTATTGAAATTATATCATTTAAAATTTTATCGACTTGATTTTCTTGCAAAGTTTCACTTTTGGACTGAAATATAAATCTATAAGCAACCTTGAGCAGTCCTGCTTTATTATCCAAGTAATAATCAAACATAAAGCAATCTTTTAAATACTTGTTATTATAATTAGAAATGAGGTCATCAAGCTTCATAAAATCATCAGCCTCACTAATTGAATATGAGATATCACGATAGGAGCTTGGTTGTTCTGATATTTTTTGATAAGCAATAAATTCATTTGGATATTTAAATTTAGTTGCTTTATTCAAGATATTATCTGAAATATCATCGATATTAGCTTCAAAGTAAATTATCTTTTCTTTTATTTTGCTATTTATATTTTTACGATCAATAACTTCAAAAGATATATGTTTAGTTTCCAAGATTTCTGAAATCAATTTTTGAAAATATTTTTCATCTATTTTCTTTGAGAAATTAATATAGTTTTTACCCATTCTTCCACTTGCAATAATACCAATTTTTCTTGCAGAGCTTATTTTATTAATTTTTGTATAAATATCAGAAATTTCAAATAGTTTTATTGAATCTTGCTGCCTTTTCTCATTATATATAAGCTTCATTAGTAATGATTCTTTTAGATTTGTTCTCATAAATTTTTGGTTTTTGTCTAGAGGATTATCTATAACTATAGAATGTTCATTATTTTCTTCAGTAAAAGGGAAGTTTATTACTTCGTAAAAACCATGTTCGAATAGAAGTTCTTTTATATGAGATTCTTTGACAAGATTTTCTTTTTTAGCTTTATTGAAAGTAATTTTGAATTTCTTTGATGGTATGTTGTCATATCCAATACATCTTGCGATCTCTTCAGCCAAGTCATTCATTGTAAAAATATCATTCCTATATGAGGGAATAATAATTTCATCATTATCAAATTTAAATCCTAATTTATAAAAAATAGATTTATATACACTTTCATCAATATCCATACCAACAATATTAATTAATTTATTCTTTTCGAATTTTATTTTTACCGGGTCAGAATCTTTATATACTTTATTGAAGATATCAACATTTTTTATTTTTGTATGTTTTTCAACAATTTTAAGAAGTCTTCTCAATGTTTTTTGATGACAAAATTTATCAACTCCTCTTTCAAACTTATATGCAGCGTCAGACTGAATATCATATTTAATTGATTTTCCAATTATTGCTTCAGGATTGAAATAAGCGCATTCAACAAGAACTGATATTGTATCTTTTGAGCAAGAAGTGTTCTCTCCACCAACAATGCCTGCCAAATTGATTACCTCATCATTGTCTTTCAGAAATACAGCATTATTGCCAGATAATTTTATATCTTTTCCCATAAGCGATGTGAAATTTTGAGATTCATTTATTTCTTTAAAAACAATATTTCCTGAAATCTTTTTAAAATCGTAGCAATGAGTAGGTTGTCCAGTTTCGTATGAAATATAGTTCGAAATATCAGTAAAAAAATTATTTTTTTTAATCTGTAATTTATCAAAATAATCTTTGAGTTCATCCTTATAATTATAATTAGGAGATTCAATATCTATTTTAAGAAAAGAAATACTTTCGCATATATCTGGTGAAAGATTATTAAATTCAAGTTCTAATCTTTCTATTTCATTTTTATAAATATCATCATCTAATATATTATTAACTTCATAGAAAACAGAAAGTTCTCTTAGAATTCCCAATAATGATAAGCAATCCCCACGATTGGGTGTAATCTCAATATCAATAATTTCATCATAAATCTCATTTTCATGACCTAATTGAAAGAGCTTCTGTGAAATATCTTCAATGCTTGGATTTGAAGATATGTATTTTATTAGATGAGAATAGGCAACTTTCATTTGAACTGCTTTAAAAAATCTAAATTTGATTTATAGAAGTCTCTGATATCTTTAACGCCATGCATTAACATTGCTATTCTCTCAACTCCAAGTCCAAATGCCAGTCCGCTAAATTTATTAGGGTCAAGTTCACAGTTTTCAATAACTATTGGGTTTATTACTCCACACCCAAGAATTTCAAGCCACTCACCATCATTTGAAAGTATGTCGACTTCAGCTGATGGTTCGGTAAATGGAAAATATGAGGGTCTAAATCTTATTTCTATATCATTGCCAAAAAGAGATTTTATTATTTGAAAAATTAAATCTTTTAAATTTGCAAAACTTATGTCTTTGTCTACACAAATACCCTCTATTTGATTAAACATAGGTAAATGGGTCGAATCATCATCTTTCCTGTAAACCTTGCCGCCAGAAATAAATGCTAAAGGTGGTTTTGTATCTAGCATTGCACGGACTTGCACTGGTGATGTATGTGTTCTTAAAACCATACTCGTGTTGTCTACATAAAATGTATCATGCATCTGTCTTGCAGGATGGGATGCTTTAATATTTAACAAATCAAAATTAAATTTTTCAGATTCAATTTCAGGACCTTCAATAATATGAAACCCCATTGAACTGAGGATACCTAAAATATGATTTTTAATATTGTTTATAGGATGAACAGCGCCTATATCATCCTCATTTAAGGGTGGACTAATGTCTTTAAATATAGACATTTTTTTATTTTATAGCTGTTTCAACAATTTTTTTGAATGTTTGAGAATCTGATATGGCTAATTCTGATAATATTTTTCGGTTTAAAACAATATCCTTATCAGACATTGACTTTATTAGTATTGAATAAGAAAGATTGAGCTCTCTTACAGCAGCATTTATTCTTGATATCCAGAGCGATCTTAATGACCTTTTTTTATTTTTTCTGTCTCTAAAAGCGTACTGAAGTGACTTGATGTTCGCTTGTTTAGCGGTTTTATATAGGCGACTTCTAGCTCCATAGTAACCTTTTGTATTTTTTAAGATTTTCTTATGTCTAGCAGTTGCTGCATTTGATTTGGTAGTTCTTGGCATATCTATTTTATTAACTTAGTAGCCATTTTTAAAACTATGCCACTAAGTTTATTTAATCCTCTGTTATGTCTTTTTCTTTTTGTTGATTGCTTTGTTAATATATGGTTTCTATTTGCCCCTCTGCTCTTTACAGAAGATCCAGTTTTTTTAAAACGTTTGGCTGCTCCAGAATGTGTTTTTAATTTATAGCTCATAATTAATTTTTCTTCTTTATTGGTGATAACACCATTAATAATTGCCTTCCCTCTAGAGATGCTTCTTGATCTACCTGAGCTATATCTTCAAGCTCAAGTTTAATCTTATTGAGTAAATTTAGTCCCATATCACTATTAAGTATCTCTCTGCCTCTAAAGCGGACACTTATTTTAGTCTTATCTCCATCAAGAATAAAGCTTTTAATCTTTTTTAATTTAATTTTATAATCCCCAATATCCGTGGATGGCCTAAATTTAATTTCTTTGGTTGTTTTTCTTTTTATTTTCACCTTTGATGAAGAAATACTTTTCTTTTTTGAAAATAAGTGTTTTCCATAATCTAAAATTTTACATACAATCGGATTAGCATCGGAAGGCGATACTTGTACTAAATCTAATGATGAATCCTTTGCTTTTTCAAGAGCTTCAGATAGTGAAACTAATCCTTTTTTTTCACCATTAGCATCTACCAATAGCACTTCTTTAGCTATTATTCTTTCGTTAATAGGAACAATATTTTTTTTTGAAGTAGCTATGAGGTTTACCTATTAAAAGTATTTGATGAAAAAATTTATAAACATTTAGCTTTTAACATGATTTGTTAAAAAAAGTAGTTGTGATGTCATAATTGGTTTCGATTTTATACTAAATTTTAAATTACGCAATATTTTTAAGGCTGTAAAAAATATTTGTTCCATGCGTTGTTTTGCATTTCATAAACTTCTCTCTTGTTAAGTCTAGACTCATGACCTTCCCAAAACTCAAAATAATATGGCACAAATGTAAAACCACCCCAATATTTAGGACATTTTTGGTTAGAGTTATAATTATTTAAGGCCCTAATGTAATTTTCCTCAACAACATCATATGATTTGACAGGATGCGATTGTTGAGATGATATTGCAAGAGCATTTTTTTCTTTTTCTCTTATTTTAAAATGTTTATTGTTAAATTCTTCATTAGTCTTATCTATAAATCCTTTTAGTCTAATTTGTACATTAGTATCGCTCCAGTAAATTGCAGCAGAAATCTGTTTATGAAAGGAAAAATCTTCTGATTTTTGTGATTTATAGTTTGAAAAAAAGATAAAATTCTTATCATTTATATACTTTAAGTTTACAAATCTTGATCTAACTTCTTTCACTTTTATTGAATATGAAGAAATGCACATAGCTTCAATTTCAGCCTGTTTTGATCGAGCTGCCTCTTCATATTTTTTCTTAAAAATTTGATAAGGCGTGTCTAAAGATAAGTTAATAAATTCCATTTTAAATATGATAATTAAGAACCTTAAGCATATTATTCATAATTTTTAATAAATGTCTCTGCACTTCTTTGTAAAGTTAATTTGATATCATCTTCGGGATCCCAATTATAGTCATTTGAAATTCTCTTGGATGAAATTTTTAAATCACCATATATTTTATGTATTAAAGAATTGAAATTAGATTTTTTTAGCAAAACATATAAAAAATTAGGAAGTTTAATAAACATATTATTTCTTTTAAGGCCCAAAGAAATATTTTTAGCAATTTCATATGTCGAAATAGTATTTGAATTTGATGCGATCAATATCGAACTCTTTTTCTTTTTATCAAGAATTACTAGGTTAATTAAGGAGATCAAAGAATTTATTGTAATTAATGATCTTATGTTATTTTTATTAAAATAAAAAAAAGGTAATCCATAACTTAAATATCTAGTTAAACTTTTTAAATTTCCTCTAAGCGGACTTCCAACTACTAATGCAGGTCTAATAATTACAAGCTCTATTCCAAGCTTTAATGACTCAACTTGCAATCTTTTTTCTGCTTCAAGCTTAGATTGACCATAAAATGTACTTGGTTTAGTTATAGAATTTTCGTCAATATATGTTTTCTCTTGATCTGAGTCATAAACCGCTATAGAACTAATTTGTATAAATTTTTTTGCGCCATTGAAATGTGCGCATCTTAGAGCATTTAAGGCTGAATCAGAATTAATTATGAAATTTTGTTTTTCTAGTATTTTTTTATTTGGAGTATGTGCAAGTCCACAACAATTAATCATTACATCAATATTGTCATCAAATTTATAATTGCTTGAATTACTAGATGACCAATCAACAACATAGTGACTAAATTTATTAATATGATTTTTTTTTCTTGATGACCCTGAAAGAATATGTCTATCAAGGCTATTCATTATATTTCTTCCTATAAAACCAGATGAACCTGTTACATGAACCTTAATTGTCATAAGCTCAAATCTTTTTTGTCTATAAATTGAAAAATTCTATTAAGAATTTTGTAAAAAATAAATTTAAATATATTTAATTTAAGTTTTGTTCCTTTTATAGCTTTAAATATTTCAAGATTTTGCTTGTAGATATTTTTAAAACTTTTGCTAGTCGCTCCACCCACTCTCATTCTTATTAATAATTTATTAATATGTTTACCACTATCAGGATATTTTAAAATAAATCTAAGCATATACTCAAAATCTGAGGCTAGTTTCAATGAAATATCAAAATAACCAATTTTATCAATCAACTTTCTTCTAAAATAAAATGTTGGGTGTGCTGGAATTTTTGATTTTAAAATATCTTTTTCTTGGAGCTTTGAGGACTTCCAAAATCTAACTACTTGATTGATATTTTTTCTATCAACATATATCAAATCTCCATAAGAATAAAGAGTATTTTGGTCTATAAAATTTTCAGCAATTGTTTTAACTGCATTTTTATCGTAAAACATGTCATCCGAATTTAAAAAGCCAACTATATCTCCTGTTGAATGTTTGAGACCTTTATTCATTGCATCATAAATACCTCTATCCTTTTCAATAATCATTTTTTTAAAATCTTTTTTATACTTTTTTAGTATATCTAAAGTTCCGTCTTCTGATCCGCCGTCAATGATGATGTATTCTATATCTTTATAACTTTGATTAAGAACTGATAATATTGTCTCTTCAATAGTTTCAGCACTATTATAAGAAATAGTTACAACACTAATTGTCATGAAAAAAAATATTATTAATTATTTTTAACGCCTTCAACGTATACACTATCATGAGGGCGTTCATATAAGTCTATGCCATTGGGATTAGATATTTGAGTAAAGCCGTCTGTGCATACTTGAACACTCTTAAAGCCAACTGAATTTAACAATTTGCATAATGAATTTCCATCATACATCCATTGGTGATGTCTATAACCAGTTAAAAATAATTGCAGCTTTTGTTTTATGGTATCTACTTTAGGAGCTTCAACTAAAATTTGTTCCATAAATAAATCAGCATCTTTGTTGGAAATATATTCATTGATGTGAATATTTATATCAGGAATTGCAATGCGCAAAACACCTCGATTCTTAAGTGAGCGATAAGCCTCATTTAAAAAAATACAGGCTCCTTCTCGTGATAAATGTTCTAGCATATGAGAGGTATAAATACATTCAATAGAGTTTTCTTCAAACGGAAGGTTTTTGGTAGCATCAGCGAATTGAATCGAGTTATTTCTATTCCACTCAATATTATCAATTTGACTGCTATTTAATAGTTTTAATAATTTTGCCAAACGGTAAATAAATGGTGAATTAGCAAGTTTAATAGCCAAACTATTATCCATGTTTATCCAGCCCTCAGCTGGATTTGTACCACAACCTATATTTACTCTTTTGCTCATAAGATAGAGACTATATAATAGAATCAAATAATATAAAGTTTACATCACCAGATGTAATATTAATACCTCTGTTAATTGCATTTTTGTAGAGAACTACAATAATTAATATTTTAAATCTGAGATCGTTTATAAATAAAATTTAAATTCTTGTTAATGATTATTTTCATGATTTTTTTTCATATTTTTAGATAAATTTATAAATAATAATGAAATCATTAGAAGGCTTGGAAATGCATTACGTGAGACGTAGATATACTCTGTAATTACATTGGCAAATAAGTATAAAACCACCATAAACAAGAAAAGAAGAAAATCTTTTTGATTTGTTGAATTTATGGCAGCTTTTTTTATTAATAAAAAATAAAAAGTAATAATTGATAACAAAAATAATAAACCGCCATGGGCAATTAATATTGATATAATTCCATCATACCAAGTGAGTGTGCTGAATAAACCTAAACCAAGGAAAAAAGATGAATGCTCGGCATCTTCTATACCAATAAATAATTTTTCTACTCTTCCTATTGAACTTAAATCTGTGAATAAATTGAAGTTAAAAGATCTGATAATCAAGTCAATGTAGTCTGAAAAAAGATCAAGAATAATTGGAGAATATATCAAAGCAATAAAAAAAATAGGTATTAAAAAAAATATTGGGAAAAATAAATTTTTTCTCTTAACAATTGATTTATTTCTTACAAACCAAAATTTCAAAAAAGAGTAACCTGCATATAGAAAAATTGAGAATAAAACTAATACAACACCCGTTCTGCTTCCTGTAAGAATTATTGCAATTATCGCATTTAAAATTATCAAAAATGATAAAAATATATTGTGTTTAAAAAAATGTCTCAAATAAAATACATAATAAACAATAGAAAGTCCTAGATAAGATGCATATAAATGAGCATCACTTTGATTATAACTGGTAGATAATGGAAACGAAGGTCTCCAAGAGCCACTGATAATATTGGAAGCTAAAAGGACTAAATAAATGTATGTCCAGCAACAAAGAAAAATAAAATTAATCAAAATTAAAGCATTTAATATCTTCATTTGTCTGTCAGTTTTAACAAGATTTACAACAACCCATGGCAAAGAAAAAATAAAAAAATACTTATAAAGGAAAGCTATCCTAGTTATATCTACATTGCCCTGATTTAGAATTCCAATAATGTTAGAAAGAGCAAATACTAATATGCTGATTAATAAAACAAGTAATAATGTTTTATTTACTTTTGGATTAGTAACTATAAAAAATAAAATTAATACTATAAATAAAATATCTAATAATCTGAAAGATGCGACTATTACATTATTTAATGAAAAAATTAAAGTGCAAGAACATAAAATAAAAAATAATAGGCTGCTTATATTAATTTTTGTTAATTGCATCAAATTTCCATTTTAGGATAGTCATAAATCCTGCCAATTTAGGTGTTTTTTTTATCAATAGAATCTTAGCTTTTGCTATAAGTTTAATTGGAGACAATAGAATCCTAAATATTGACACATTTTCTTCTGCCATTAATAAATTGTATGTTTTAACGGAATCAAAAACATTTTTTTCAAATCCTTCCATTATCCTTTTTTCACTCTCTAAAACATTTATTAAATTTAGTAGTCTTTTGCTCCTAAAAATAACCTTTTCTGGCGCATAATTAATAATGCCACCAAAAGTTTGATTATCATGCTGTCTGTATAAATACATTGGCTTATTAATATCATAAATATTTTTAGAATATTTTTTTACTAAGAGGGCTATCCAAACGTCTTCAAATGGCAATATTTCTGGTAGTGGAAAAATCTTTTGTGCCACCTCTCTTTTAAAAGACCATGACCACTTTGGAAAGCTTAAAAGGTTTGAAAGAACAAAATTATAATCTTTTGATATTAGAAGAGGATTTGCATTATAAACTGCCTGAACATTTAATTTATTATCAGTAATAAATGCGCTATGGCAATGAGCATCATAGTTTTTCATTTCATCATAATATTTAAAAAAGTCTTGTAATAAAACATCATCAGAATCAATGCACTTAATAATGTCACCAGTCGTTAAGCTATATCCGTAATTAGTACCTGTAACCTTACCTTTGATTAGATTTCTTACTAACCGTATTCTTTCATCATTATCTGCAAAGCCTTTAGCTACTTTAAAAGTATTATCGGTAGAGAAGTCGTCAACTATTATCAGCTCCCAGTTAATTTTTTTCTCTTTTTGCAGCTTAACTATTGCATCTTCAATGAAGTCCTCAACGTTATATGACATCATTATAAAACTAATCATTATTTCAGTTTTGCTCCAAGTACAGCTTTTTCCCAAAGATATGGCGTTAACTTTGTCCAGTTTCTTTCTGCATCAATGAAACTATTATTCTCTTTATTAGCTAATTTGATAGTAGTTTTTTGAATTGATTTTGGATTATCGACTAAAGAACTTTCAAGAAAAGCTTTGTTATGCACTGTATCTAAAAACCACTCTTTCAAATCTGTTTGCATCCAGTTAACTATCGGTGAGTTGAAACCTATTTTAGATTTTCTCCAAGTTATTTCTTTTGGCATGAAAGGCTCCATAGCATCTCTAATGAGCCTTTTTGTATAACCTCCTCCAAATTTACTACTATATGGCAGAGAATTAACAAAACTGACTAATCTATGATCCATGAATGGCATTCTTATTTCAACACTATTTGCCATTGAATATCTATCATAGTTTCTTAATAAAGTTGGTAAAATTGTCTCATGAAATATCACGTATAGATCTCTAGAGAAATAATCAAGTTTTCTAAAATTAGGATGATGAGCATCAACAGACTTGGTCCTTTTACCCAGAACTTTTTTGACTGTCTGTTTTAATAAATAACCAATATATAATTGAATATTGCTTAATTCTTTTGTTTGAGAAAAGTCTTCAATGGTATTTTTATATGTATTTAAGATATCACTAACTTTATCTATATTAAATCCTGCATCTTTTAAAGCTTCGAGTATATGGCCATAACCTGAAAATAATTCATCTGCTCCATGACCATCTAATGTTACTGTTGTACCATGCTTTTTTACAGCCCCATAAGTCATAAGCATTGGTATTGGACTAGTGATATACAGCTCTTCAAACATATAGAAGTGTTCATCTAAATTATCCCAGTACTCAAGCGGATTTATATCAATAAATTTTGGACTTATTCCAATATTATCTGTAACCATCTTTGCATATTTAGATTCGTCAAGTGGAGTTCCTGGAAAAGAGGCTACAAAAGCATGTTGCCAATCTTTTTTTCCATAATCTAGTTGATCTTTTGATAAGTGAGCCATAGCAGAGATTGTTGCGCTACTGTCAAGACCTCCGCTGAGTGCTGTTCCTATTGTTACATCTGAGCGCATTCTTATCTTACAAGCATCAAAAAATAATTCTCTAAATTGTTCGATCTGATCTTCATAGTTTTCTGGTATGTCCTTTATATGATCTAAAGTATTCCAATATCTCATAGTTTGTAATTTACCATTCAAAAAAATACCATTATGTCCATGAGGAAATCTTTTTATTCCATCCACAAGACACTTTTCAGTTCCTTCATATAAAAAAGTATTATTTTTCATCCAATGAAAATCTTTAGAAACTTTTATTTCAGGTAAAAATGGATAGATCGCTTTCATTTCTGATGCAAATATAAATTTTCCATTTACAAAGGCATAAAACAAAGGTTTTTTTCCATACCTATCTCTAGATAAGAAAAGCTGCTTTTTTTTGCTATCCCAAATAGCAAAAGCCCACATACCGTTAAATTCTAAAACACAATCTTCTCCCCATTCTATATATGCATTAAGAAGCACCTCTGTATCTGAGTTTGATTTAAAAATATGTCCTTTTTTAGTTAGTCTTTCTTTTATTTCTAAAAAATTATAAATTTCACCATTAAAAGTAATGCAATATCTATTTGATTTGCTATACATTGGCTGATGTCCCTGAGATGATAAATCTACTATAGAAAGTCTTCTATGGCCTAATGTTATTTCATTACCAATTGACTCAATACCATAATTATCAGGGCCTCTGTGATATAAAGTATCAAGTGACCTTTGAAAAAAAGCTTTTTCTGTAGCAGGTATTGTTCCAGTTATTCCACACATAATTTTTACAATGAACTAGAGCTTCTTCAACCTAAACCAAAGCCCACGAATTATTCCAATTAAACCAAAGTGATTATAAAGTGCTCTAAATCTGTCTTTTCTTAGCTGCCACACGTGCATTGACGAAATCCCTTCTCCTTTATATTTTGCTATTGTTTGATCAAGTTTGGTAAATGAATTAAAAGCTAAATAAAGTCTGTTAACTAGTTCATAGTCAGCATTAATTTTATATGAAAGATCGTAGTAGACTGAATTCTTGTGTTTTAGGTTGAGGTTAAAGAACATTGATTGATGGCATGTCATAATTTCTCCACATTTGAGTTGTTTCAATGGAGCAGATAATTGGAATTTGTTATCAATAATAGTATTACCATAAATAAGAGATGATTCTTTATGCATACGAAAATCAATCTTATCTAACGTTTTTGATTCAAAAAATATATCACCTGCATTCATGAAATTAATCCACTCACCGTTAGCAGCTTTAATGCCTTTATTCATTGCATCGTAAACACCGTCATCTTTTTCACTAACCCAATAATTAATCTTGGATTCATATTTTTTAATTACGTCAACTGTACCATCAAAACTCATACCATCAATTATAAGAAACTCAACATTATCATAAGTCTGATCAATAACGCTTAATATAGTTTTTTCTAGATCCTCAGCAGCATTAAAAACAACCGTTACAATTGAAATAAGGGGCTTATTTTCATTTTTTATTTTCTCCATAGACATTAATTATTTATGAGTTTTCTTTAATCCCACAACTCTCTAATGTACGAATAATCTTGAAAGATTGAAATTAATTCTTCATAAAAATTCTTATCATTCCATTCTGAAATTATTTTCAATCCAAGCTTTTTTTTATCATCTACTAGCTTGGGATTATTTTGAATAGTTATGAGGTGATCAACAAGACTATATGGGTTTTTTAAATCCATAAAAAATGCTGCATCTCCGACTTGTTCTCTAAAGGATGGTAGATCTGAGTAGCAAACTGATGTTTCATAACAAAATGCTTCAAGCGGAGGAATATTTGTAGGACCAAGATATGTTGGCATTACTAGGGCAATTGATTGCTTATAAAGTAAGGGGATTTCTTCACTAGAGACAAATCCTATGTAATGCATTAAGTCATCAACCTTGAACTCTTTAGCTTTTTTCAAGATGTAGTCTAAATTGCCTTTATTTGAGCCTGAAAAAATAACGTCTAGATCTATTCCCTTTTCTTCTCTTAGTATTTTAATTGCTTTTAGTATGTATATATGATTTTTATGAGCCCAAAATTGAGCAGGATAAAAAATAAAATTATTTGATAAATTGTACTTATCTTTAATATCGATACTTGTATTAGCTTCTCTAAGCTTTATGTTTGGCAAAAACTTTAATACTTTGATTCTTTTTTCATCAAGATTATAGTTTTTTATAGCATTTTGTTTTCCATGTTCTAGGTCTACAATGATTTTATATGCTTTTTTAAGACTTTTTGTGTAAACAAATTCCCTTGATTCAAATACCCTATTGTGCGATGTCTCCGGAAATTCAAGAGTATCTATATGACCTAAATCCCAAAGAGTAAAAACATAAGGAATATTATTTAGTCCTTGAGAGACAAGACTTGGAGATAAAAAATATACTAAGTCGATATTATCTTTTAAAAGTTTTTTCTCAATGTAACTAGTGTTCATATTTAATTTACTAAAAATTTTATAAAGAACAATATGGAGCAAAGAAATTCTATGAAGCCTTTGGAATACATTTTCTTTAAAAATTTTTATTTCTAGTTCTAAGTCAGCATAGTCTTTTATTAGGTCATCTTTGAATCCATAAAAATTAAATGCAATGTTTTTATCTTTATGATGCTTTTTAAGCAAATCTAAAATCTTGTATTCATATTGATAGCCTCCACCTGAATGAAGATCTGATGAAATTATTACAGCAATATTTAACTTTTTAGTATCCAAACCACATTCCAGCTATCATAATTTGGATTTTTTTTACTCATCCACACATGTTTCTTTAAAATGCTAAATCCAACATTTTTTGAAATTAGATCTAATTCTGTATCAAAAAAATATCTCATTTTATGAGTTTCTTTCTTTTCTACTATCTCTTTTGTATTTTTATTTTCAATAAAAACATTAAAATTTACATCAGTAATATTTGCCTGAGGATGCATGCTCGGTTCAGCAATTCTACTTACTTTAATAGTTTTATTTTCAAGTCTCTTCACTCTAGTAATTGGTAAGTCAGTAAGTACTGCTGGCCCATACCAAAAATCAAAAATAAAAATTCCATCATCTTTTAAATGATTTTTTGCGACTTCAAAAGCATTGATTAACTCTTCGTTAGAGTTTTGATAACTCATAACATGGAAAAGTGAGACCACAACATCGAACTTTTTATTTAGATTTAAATCTTGAATATTAGAGTGGCTAAATGTAAGTTTATTTTCAATTCCATCTCTTCTATTCTCAGCTATTTTGAGCATATCTTTGCTGAGATCTATGCCGTGAACTATATACCCTTCTTTGCATAACAATTCTGCATGTTTTCCAGTCCCACAACCCATATCTAGAATTGATTCAGCATTAGTTGTATTTTCTTTGATTAAACTATCTATATATTCAACTTCACCCACATAATCTTTATCTTCATAAAGCAAATCATAGTACTGCGAATATAAATCTCCAAACTGGCTCATTTTAATACCATCTTTAATATTTTTGACACTTCAGATATTTGCTCAAGAGAAAGTCCAAGTCCACTTGGAATATAAAAACCTCTTTCATACAATTTTTCACTATTAGGCATTTCTTCATTATTAAAGAGTTTCATTTTTTTAAACACCGGTTGTTTATGCATTGGATAAAAGAAGGGTCTAGTACCTATATTAAAATCACTTAACTCTTGCATCACCTGTTTAGGACTCTTATGGTAGCCATCTTTTAAAGTAATGGCATAAACCCAATATATATTTTCACATAAGTTGGTTTTGGTAAGTGGTAAATTTATACATTCTATGTCTTTTAGATACTCATTGTAGGAATTTCCAATCCACCTTTTCTTCTCAATCATCTTATCTATTTGTTCCAATTGGGCGACGCCTAAAGCCGCTTGCATATTGGTCATCCGATAATTGAAACCTATTTCTTCATGTATAAATCTATCTTCTGTAAAACATAGATTTCTTAAACTTTTGGCTCTTTTATCAAGATGTTCATCATTAGTAAGTACCATACCACCTTCACCCGTTGTTATATGTTTATTTGGGTAAAAGCTAAAAGTACTAATATCACCAAAACTACCACACTTTTTGTTATCGTATTCAAGGCCTAAAACTTCAGCTGCATCTTCAATAATTTTAAGGTTATGCTTTTTAGCAAGCTTTAAAATTGGATGCACATCAACACTTAAGCCATAAATATGAACAATCATTATTGCTTTAGTATTTGAAGTTATCTTATTTTCAATATCCTCTACCTTCATATTAAAAGTTCTATAGTCGCAATCAACAAGAACTGGTTTGGCACCTCTCGTTACAATAGATTGAGCACAAGATATTATGGTAAATGACGGCATAATGACCTCATCACCACTTTTAAGCTCCAAAGCACTAACTGCTATATCAAGTGCAGCACTCCCGTTTGCGCATGCAGTTGCATATTTTCTTCCTACGTATGATGCAATTCCTTGCTCTAGTTTTTTAACAAATGGTCCTTCGCTGCTTATCCAACCTGTTTCAATGCATTCTGTAAGATATTTTTTTTCATTCCCTTGAAAAAAAGGAGTGTTTACTGGAATTATTTGTCCATTTTTAGTATTCATTATTGTTTATGCTGAGGATTGAATCTAGTCTTATCATCATCACCAGCATATGGTCCCTGTTTAACTTCAATCATTTCAGAATCTTCTATAATCTCGAACCCATGACCACCATATGCCAACAATATTACATCTCCTTCCTTAAGAAGATCGCTCTTAAGATATTTTTTATCTCCACTATAAAAATTTACTTTTACAATACCAGATTTTACAAAAAGCACCTCGAAAGTAAAATCAACAGTTCTTTCAATTTTATTATGTAAATGGGGTTTGATCATGTGCCCCTTTTTATGTTTCATATAACCAAGCTGCTGAGGAAAATCATCAGGAGTAAAAAATTGTATACCATCCTCCTGAAATTCAGCTCTAAGGATTAATGCAAGTATTTCTCCATTATCACCGTAAATATGGTCGAGATATTTCATATTTTTTTTCTTATTGTCATGCTTATTATAAATATCTTAATTAAGATGCATTATAAACTTGTGAGGATATAAAACATAATTTTATTGAAAGCCTATAGAATAATAAGTTTTATTTAAAATAACATATTGCTTTTACGATTGAGGAGCTAATTCATTTTTTATGTGATTAACTATGAATTTACCAGCGCCATCCCCATTTGGTTGAATCAAATTTAAGTTTAGAAGTCGCTCTTTTTTTAGGTAATCATTTTCTTTTATAACGACATTTTCTATAAAATTTATAATGTCATCATTTTTATATGCTTTATAGTAACTATCTACAATTTTTTCACCAATTTCGTTATAACCTATACTATTTTTATTTACAAGAAGCATTATTGGTTTTTTACTAGGTAAATATTCAGCTAAAAATGATCCGCAATCAGTTATAAGAGCATCTGATGTTTTAAAAATATCAAAATAATCACCTTCATTATAAAACTTGGTATTTGGTAGACTATTCCAAAAATCATAATACTCATCTATATCTTTTTTTGACATAAACTGTATCTCTTCAAGAAAATATCTCAATCTTTGGTGTGGTTTGAAAATCCATGAAATATTAGAGTTTTCAATAGCCATTTTCTGAAAAAATTTATAGTTCTTGTCAAATGTTGAATAATTCGTATGGGTGATGGACCAATGAGGAGCCCATATTATTTTTTTAAATTTTGAATCATTGGACTTCCATATGTCATTTTTTAGTGAAACAGGCTCACCATAAATATCAAATTTAGGATAGCCGCTTGTTACAACATTTTTGCCTTTGGTTTTTCCAAGCTTTATAAATTGATTTTTGTGCCAATCACTTTCTGCAAAAACTTTCCAACATATATTATGCAAAGGCATATTAAAGTGTTCTTCATATGCTTTGGCGACTTTATAGCCATAGGGTACGTAGCAAATTAATGAACTTTTGCAGGTATTTTCAAAAGATAATTTTTTATCAATACCAGGATATGGTTGATCATAAAAAATTATATCTGCATCTATTTGTTCTTTATTTAAATATTTCTTTAATTTTTGATCATATCCATAAATTACATTCATCGCTTTTTCTTTGAAAAATACATAATTTTCCTCAAGAGTAAAATCAAGCGTATCTATTTTATTTTCCTCATTTGGAAAAACTACAATAAAAACTTCAAAAAATTCCTCACGATCAAATGCATCGTATACTGATTGCAAGTTCCAAAGTTGTTTTTGAGTTACAAAAAAGGCAACTTTGGTTATGCTTTGACTTTTAACTTTAAATATTTTAGACAGTAATAAGGCTTTATATTTTTTTTGTATTCTTAAATATTTCTTTGTCAAAAAAAGATTTTGAAATTTTTTTAATTTTGAGAATACAAAAGGTATTTTTTTAATTTGTTTTTTTAATTTTAAGATCATAGAGAATCTTTAATTAATTTTATTAATTTAAGTTTGATGTTTTGATCGATTTTATTATTAAAACTTAAGTCAGGCATCCCAGGCCAACCAGTATCAGTAAATTTTTGGCCTTCAAACAAAATGTCATTTTCATATCTAGGAATTACATGATAGTGAACTTCATTATCAACCATCATTAGCATTAAATAGTTTATCTTGTCGTATTTAAACAATTTTTTTAGAACATTCTCAATTTCATGCACTATAGTACTAAATTCAATAAAACTCTCTTTGGATATTTCAGAATAATTAGTTTGAAAGCTTTTTTCTATTAGAACCATCGCACCTATGGTAACCTGATCTTTTCTTAATAGTAGATACCAGTTTTTGTATTCTTTAATAGAATGTTTTTTTAAATCAAATTTTTTAAGTATTGATTTCAATTAGACATTTTCTCTTATGATTGTTGAAGTTATATAATCAGTATAGTCAAAGTAAATAATCTCACATGAAACCTTTGGATATTTTCCTTTCCAATCAGAACCTACAGCGATTGCATCTATTTTAAGTTCATTTACTATTCTTTGTTTGTTTTTATCGTATTGGGGGATAACTTGATCAACACATTTCAGTTCTTTAATAATAGATATTCTGTGTTCGAGAGGCATAAAAACCTTTCTTTTTTTTGCTTCTTCAATCAACTCATCAGTCGAAACACCAACAATTAAAACATCAGCTAATTCTTTTGCTTTCTTTAAAATATTTAAATGTCCATAATGAAAAGGATCAAATGCACCAGTTGTATATACTTTCTTATATTTTTTCATTTGAAAATTTCCTTAAGTCTAATGTTTAAATTTTTTTAAATAATCCACTATAAATTTTGGCAATATTTTTTTGATTAACTTTAATATATTCTGCTTAAATGTCATTTGAGTAATAAATTTGTAATTTAAATAATTAAACTCTCTATCTATAACAAAAAACTTTGGGTGCTTTAATGGGAAGTTAAGTTCATTAAGCGTCATATCAGAGTATTTTTTATCCTCTCCAGTTGTATGTGTTGCTTGCTCAGAACCATGACCAATATTTTTGATTAGATTTTTAGATGGCATTATATTTATTGAGTTATTTATAATTTTTGTATACGTCCACTGATAGTCCCACGTATTAGTATTGCCATATGCATTTTTAAACCAATCAAGATAGAGTTTTTTTATTTCGTCCTCTCCTATAAACAAATCATCAAAAATATTTTCCTCTATAGCCATAGGGTAGCTTTCCATTTCTGGTTCATATAAATTCCAACTTCTTTTCCAGGATGCCCATCCCCATATTCCGCCGACACGAGCAAAATGATAATCATATTCCTGATGATTGTGCGGTTTTTCAACATAAGTTGACCCAGCAATATGCATAATTTTAGGGTTATCTTTATATTTTTCTAATAATTCATCACAATACCAAAAAAAGCTTTGACTAGGTAAACAATCATCTTCTAATATAATTCCTTGCTCTTCATGCTCAAAAAACCATGTTATTGCTCCACTTACAGCTAATTTACACCCGATGTTTTTATCCCGAAACAATGTCATTACTTCACACTCCCAGTCAATATTCTCTAGAATAAAGTTGCGAACACTTTCGACTTTTTTATACTCATTTTCAATTGCATCTCTTGGTCCATCAGATGCTATATATAGTCTTGGTGGTTTGGCTTGTTGGATAGCTTCAAAAACTTGTTTAGTTGTATCCAAGCGGTTGAAAACTAATAAAAGTACGCTTGTGTTTAAGGAATTTGGAGGGGAAAAGATTTCTTTTGTAGACATGCTATAACCAATTTTTTTTCTTGCATTGGTTAATATAATCCTCTAAATTTTTTTTGGGCAACCAACCAAGTGCTTTTGTTTTTTCGGTAATGACCTCTGCAGTCATTCTATTCCCTCTTCTTTCTGGCACCATATCTATCTTACCTCCAAACATTTTAGCAACCTCTTTTACGGTATATGCCTCGTCACTTCCAATACCAAATTCATCACCATAACCATTTTCACCAACTAATATCAGTGCTTTGATGATGTCATCAATATGTGTAAAGTTTCTTTTTTGAGAGCCAGGAGATACAACTAAAAGGGGTTCATTATTTTTCATTTTCTCTTTATATAATGCAATGAGAGTTGCATACTTTCCTGTCTGTATCTCTCTGTTGCCATAGACATTATAAAAATATGTTATTGCATAGGGAATATCGAACCAATTCCCATAGTTAATGACCAGCTCAGTGTTAGATGCTTTTGTCCATGCATATGGAGATGCACTTCGCCCCAAACCACCATCACCAAACTTAGTACTACTTCCAGCATAAAGTATTTTGCATCCAACTCTTCGAACAAATTCAAGCACTGCAAAAATTCCATCTTTATTTGATTGCCAAACAGTCTCAATATCATCAAAACTTTGTTCAACTCGAGAGTATTCACCTAAGTGATATATTATGTCTGGAGTAAAATTAACTAATTTAGAAATATCTGCTGTACTACCTTCAATGTAAGTGACACCTTCGATATGATTTTCAATACTTCCCATCAAATAATTATCTAGTGAATAAACATCGTTGCTAGCAGCAAGATTTTCGCAAAGATTAGATCCAACAAAACCTGCTCCACCAGTTACTAATATTTTCTTTTTTTTCATTTCTTAACCAAAAAGATTTATCATAAGCGTTAGACAATTAAAATTATTTTTTAGCCTCAACATAAAGCGTTTCCCAAGCCCTGTCTTTCCAATCAAGATTCAATCGATCATCCTGAGTGATGCCAAAATCTTGTTTTCTAACATCTTTAAACCCTACATCTTCAAGATAAATTTTTAATTCTTCAAAATCCCATAGAGAAAAATGAAAATAATTTTGCGATATATTTCTGATGCCACTGCAGCCTGTTTTGTACCTTTTAGAAAAAGAATCTACATCATAACCATCAAAGTCTTTATTATAATATTTAATATATTTTTCAATATCTGGTACTGTTATCCTTATAAAAGAATCTTTTTTTAGGCACCTATATAACTCAGAAAGAAGTTTTTTTGCATCATCTGGATAAAAATGCTCAAGAGTATGTTCAGTATAAATTCCATCAAATACCTCATCTTTACAATTTAGTTTGTATCTCATATCCAGTTGCCATTCGAGATTTCTTGAGTATTTTTTCCAGAATTTAAAGCTATAAAAAAAGTCAGCGTTTACAAAACCATCAACATAATTCAACCCACATCCTAAATTAAGATAATTCTCATTTTTATTTAGTTTTGGTTTGTTATTTATAAACAATCTTCCAAACAAACTCAGAAATTCAAAGAAGGCTAAGCCTTTAAGATTAGATTTGTATTCCATTTTTACTCCCTTAAAACTTTATTATTATACTCTTAGATAAATTGATAAAGTTTATTCTTGTTTTTCTGTGAACTGCCATCATAAAATAGCCAGATATTGCATATGAAATTATAGTAGCAATTGCAGCTCCATTAATTCCATATTTTGGTATTAATATAATATTTAATATTATATTTGATATAGCCCCAACTACTGTATTAAAAGTGGAAATAAGCTGTAAATTTTCACACAACATCCACCTTCCACCTGCTACACCCATAAAAACAAAAACGCCAGCCCAAATATGTATCATTAGAACACTTCCTGCTTGATTGTATTGTCCTCCATAAAGCAAGTCTATAAGCCAGTCTGCTAAGAATGTTACAGGTATAGCAATAACAATAGATGTCCAAAACATCATGCTATAAAATTTTTGAAGTCTTTCATAGTATAGTTCTTGGCTAATTTTTTTTGCATTAATGATTGCTGGAAATAACGAAGTCGCTAACACCATTGGAACAAAATACCATACCTCACTTATTCTTACTGCTGCCGCATATTGACCGACAGCTCCAGCACCTAAAAACTCTTTGATCATTAGTTGGTCGATCTTTACGTAAACCATTATTGCGATTCCACTAATTATTACAGGCCAAGAATCTTTTAAAAGAGAAACAGCTATATCAAATTTAAATCTGAGATTATTGATGCTAGCTATTGAATTGTTTTTTATATAAAAATAGACAAGTCCAACTGCAAGTAGGATGCTATCAATTAGTATTACCCAAGCAAAAGCAACAAGCTGTGCTTCAATTATTATCAAAACTATTTTTACTAGACTAGAAATTAAGAAAGATATTGAGGTTGCATAAACTGAATATTTACTTAGCACTTTACTTTGAAAATAAAAATTTATTACATTAAATGACTGAAAAATAGTGGCAGAGGCAACTATCATAGCCAACATATTTGTATACTGATCATTAGATGTGAATCCTAAAACAATCAAGATCAAAACAAGGACTACAAAAGCACTCATAAATTTTAATAAAAAAGCCGTGCCGAGAAGGACATCTCTCTTATTTTCATCTTTAACTAACTCACGAACTAAAATACCATCAAGACCCAAACTTGCAATGCTAGCAAATATAAAAACGAATGCTTGAACATAATTAAACAAGCCAAACCTTTCAGGGCCAAGATATCTAGCCACCCATATGCCAACAAAAAGACCAACAGTCATTCGAAGCAGCTGCTCTAAGAGTAACCATGATGTATTATTTAAATACTTAACAAAACCAGAATGATTTCTTAATAATTTTATTTTTCTGATAAAGAGGCTAATCACTATTAAATAAGTCTCTTGTATAAACTTTATCTTGAATATCTTGCAGCTCATTTGACATTCTATTTGTCACAATAATATCGCTAACTTTTTTGAACTCTTCTAAACTTTCAATCACTCTACATTGAAAAAAATCCTGAGTTTTCTGCACAATAAGTTCAGGTTCGTAAATTATCACTTTAATCCCCTCAGAATTTAAGCGTTTGATAATACCTTGAATGGATGAGTCTCTAAAATTATCTGAATCTGATTTCATTATTAGCCTATGCACTCCAACTATCCTAGGATTTTTTGAAATTATTGAGTCAGTAATAAAGTCTTTTCTTATTGAGTTTGAGTCGACAATAGCATCAATTAAGCTATTTGGTATATTTTTAAAATTAGCTTTGAGTTGTTTAGTGTCTTTTGGCAAACAATAACCCCCATACCCAAATGATGGATTGTTGTAATGTGAGCCAATCCTAGGATCTAGACATACTCCTTCTATAATTTGCTTAGAATTCAATTCGTTTATTTCTGCATATGAATCAAGTTCATTAAAGAAAGCAACTCTCATTGCTAAATATGTATTACTAAAAAGTTTAACAGCCTCTGCTTCTGTAGAATCTGTTAATAAAATATCAATTTCTTTTTTTAAAGCTCCTTCAATTAGTAAACTTGCAAATTGTCTTGCTCTGGGCGACTCTTCACCAATAATAATTCGCGATGGATAAAGGTTGTCATATAAGGCTGAGCCCTCCCTTAAGAACTCTGGGGAAAAAATAATATTTTCAGTATTGAACTTTACTTTTAAGCCTTCAGTGTATCCTAGCGGAACAGTTGATTTGATTATCATTACTGCACTTGGGTTTATTGAAATCACATCATTTATTACTGCTTCGATTGAACTGGTGTTAAAGTAATTAGTTACAGGGTCATAATCTGTAGGTGTTGAAATTATTACATAGTCAGCATCTTGATATGCCAACTTACTGTCTAATGTAGCTTTAAAATTTATATCTTTGTTATTTAAAAAATCAGTGATTTCTTCATCAACTATTGGTGAGATTTTTTTATTAAGTTTTTCAATTTTTTCAGGAACAATATCTAGTGCGACAACTTCATTATTCTGAGATAGAAGCATCGCATTAGACAAACCTACATAACCAGTTCCAACTACTGTAATTTTCATTTATTTATTTCAGATAAATACCAGTCATAAGTCATTTCAAGACCATGCTTAAGGTCAACTTTATAACTCCAACCCATTTTTGATAAGCGCGATATATCAATAAGCTTTCTTAATGATCCATCTGGTTTTGAGTTATCAAAGAAAAGCTCTCCCTTAAAACCAACTACCTCTTTCATTGTCTCAGCTAATTCTCTTATAGTAATATCTTTTCCAGTACCTATATTTATATGAGATAGCATTGGCTCGGTATTATCAAGATATATTTTTTTATCAATTTCTAGAATAAATAGAGATGCTTCAGCCATATCATCAACATATAAAAACTCGCGCATAGCTTTTCCAGTGCCCCAAACTTCTACAGAATGGTCATCATTTATTTTCGCTTCATGGAAACGACGCATTAAAGCTGGAATAACATGAGAGTTGACTGGATGGAAGTTGTCGTATTTTCCGTATAAATTAGTTGGCATTACTGACCTGAAATCTGTTCCATGCTGACGATTATATGACTCACAAAGTTTTATGCCTGCAATTTTTGCTAGAGCATATGGTTCATTGGTTGATTCAAGTTTGCCTGTTAGGAGAACATTTTCTGGCATTGGTTGAGCCGCTTCTTTAGGATAAATACATGTGCTACCCAAAAATAGCAAACGTTTTACTTTATTTTCATAAGCTGAATTTATAACATTTGCCTCAACTAATATGTTTTGGTAAATAAAGTCAGCGGGATAAGTATTGTTTGCATAAATGCCACCAACTTTAGCAGCTGCTAAAATGACATAATCTGGTTTTTCAGCCCCAAAAAATTCTTTTACTTGATTTTGATTAGTAAGATCGAGCTCTTCATGTGTTCGCACTAAGAGATTTTGAAAACCTCGTTTCTTAAGCATTCTAACAATAGCCGAACCAACCAAACCTCGGTGACCAGCAATATAGATTTTATCTCTGAGGTCCATTAATGAAATATTATTCGTTATAATTTAATACTTTAAAGCCGTGATCTTTTGCTAGTGTATCTCGCTTTGCAATATTTATATCGCTTTGCATCATTTCATGAACCATTTCTTCTAAAGTAATTTTTGGCACCCAGCCAAGTTTTTCTTTAGCTTTTGACGGATCGCCTAGTAAAGTTTCTACTTCTGTAGGCCTAAAGTAACGAGGATCAACTGCTACAATCAAGTTGCCAGTCTCGGAGTCATATCCCTTTTCATCAACACCCTTACCTTTCCAATTTATAGTGCGTCCTACATAGCTCCAAGCAAAATTAACAAAATCACGAACAGAATATTGAACTCCCGTTGCAATAACAAAATCATCAGGCTTTTCTTGTTGTAACATTAACCATTGCATTTCAACATAGTCTTTTGCGTGACCCCAGTCACGCAAAGCATCTAAATTCCCTAAGTAAAGCGTTTCTTGTAATCCAAGCGAAATTCTAGATAATGCTCTTGTTATTTTACGGGTAACAAATGTTTCTCCTCTAACGGGAGACTCGTGATTAAAGAGAATGCCATTACAGGCATATATTCCATAAGCTTCTCTATAATTTATGGTTATCCAATATGCATATAACTTTGCAGCTGCATATGGTGAGCGTGGATAAAAAGGTGTCGTTTCTTTTTGAGGGATCTCCTGAACTTCACCATATAGTTCAGAGGTAGATGCCTGATAATATTTAGTCTTTTTTTCAAGACCCAATATTCGAATTGCATCGAGAATTCTCAGAGCTCCTATGCCAACTGCATCTGCGGTATATTCTGGAGATTCAAAAGAAACTGCAACATGGGACTGTGCTCCCAAGTTATATATTTCATCGGGCATGATTTCCTTCATGATGCGGATCAAACTCATTGAGTCTGTTAAGTCGCCATGATGAAGTACAAAATTTCTTTCAGCTTCGTGAGGATCTTGATATAAATGATCAATTCGATCAGTATTAAATAATGATGACCGCCTTTTAATACCATGAACTTCATAACCTTTATTTAAAAGAAACTCTGCGAGATATGCGCCATCTTGTCCAGTTATGCCTGTTATCAATGCAACTTTATTAGTCATTCAAAACTCCTAAATTAATCTTTAGATTTTGTAGTTATATAACTTCTAAACAAAACAACCACAATGCTAATTATCAAGCCCAAAAATGTTCCAAAAATACAAATCAAAGAGCGAGAGGGTCCTATCTTTTTTTCCATTACTACAGGAGGATCAATATACTCAAAAACATAGAAATCACTTACCTCAATGAGTGTTAGTATTTGGGTGTTTTCTTTAAGAAGCTCTGCTATAACTTGTTTAATTTCAGCAAAACTTGTTTTAATCATCTGATTATTAAGATATTCCATTGCGGCCTGAGCTTCTATCTTATCTTTAGTTTTAAAAAAGTAATTAAGTTCTTTTACTATCAAATCTGTCCATGTTTGGGCTATATGTGGGGACTGATGTTTTATACCAATTATTATGAAGCCTTTGTCTTTGTCTTCAGAAACCCTTAAATGATTATTTACAAATACATTAAAACTTTCTTGTGCGCTAGGTATTTGAGTACTTGGTGATTCAAAATTTCTAACCCATGAATCATTTGTACTATTAAAGATATTTTCATTATAAGTAATTTTATTAGTCGCCCTGTCCCAGGAATCAAAAGCCATTAAATTTGGAAGATATATATTGGGTAAAATATTATCTGTAAAAAAACTCAAGGTCGTGACTTTTTTTAATGCCTTGACCTCATTGCTATCACTTGCATCAGAATTCAAATTTATACCAGCAAGACTAGCAAGCCCACTATTGCTTATACTTGAACTTAAATCTTTCTTTTCAACTGGACTTAATATGGCATCAGATTGATATACGTTTGGCAAGCTAAGGCTATAGAAGACAGATGATATAGCAAATAAGCTAACTATAAATATAAAAAGTTTTTTACTATCCCATAGAATATTAAAAATTTCTTTCAAATCTATCTCAACATCATTTTTGTTAGACTCGGATGTTTGTGTATCAGAATTTTCTTTCATTTATTATAATGTTCTTAAATTTTTCAATATACTATTTATAACGATACTAGCAATATTATTTTATTTCAATCAATCAGTGGTACCCGAGGCCGGACTTGAACCGGCACGATATTTCTATCGAGGGATTTTAAGTCCCTTGTGTCTACCAATTCCACCACTCGGGCTAGTTAATATGATCTCCAATTCTTATTTTAATTAAATACTGGAGGCTGAATCCGGAATCGAACCGGAGTAAACGGCTTTGCAGGCCGCTGCATAACCACTCTGCCATCCAGCCACACTTTATAAAAAAATGCATTGTATAACAGTTTTAAAATAATTGTTTTTAATATTACTTTTTTGGATCATAATACTCTGTTCTTTCTATATCATCCTCTACACAAGCATCTCCATATTGTATTTCTATTAGATGGCATGCTTTATCAAAAGGATTTGTAATTTGATGCCACTCTGTAACTGGAACTAAATAATGATCAAATTTATTTAGTTGAATACTTTTTTTATTGTCAGGCTCGTCTTTGCTGTAGTTTACAATGCATGAACCACTGCTAACTAGCCAAATCTCACTCCGTTTAAAGTGTTTTTGAAAGCTCATTCCTTTTCCTGGAGCAACAATAAGTTCTTTTACTTTCACTTGATCTTGTTCAAATAGATTATAAAAAGAGCCCCAAATTCTCTCTTCATGGTAGTACTGCCAATTCTTTAAAATCCATGAAGAAGAATTTTTTTTATCGTCACCTCCAACACCGAAAATAAAATTTATGCCCTCCACTGAATTCTCTGGAATATTATTTTTACCTCTATCACCTCCGTTTGCGAAAATAATTTCGTCATTAGGGTAAAGTTTTTTGATTTTTTCCAAGGCGTTTATGCAACTCCCAAGATCGTCATCATCAAAATCAATTACCTCATTTACACATTCAATATTTTCAATAATTGTTTTTCTTTCTTTAAAAGGCATAAAAAACTTACTCTTTTTATTCTCTAGCCACTTGTCACTATTTAGAGCAACTATAAGAAAGTCGCCGTGTTCTTTTGCAGAATTAAAATATGAAATGTGACCAGAATGTATTGGATCAAAGCCGCCACTAACAACTACTATTTTCATATCAATCTCTCCTCAAGCTATATTTTAATATAATAGTCTGTTATCTATCTATTTTATTTTAAAGCTATTAATCGTGTACTCGAAACCTGAGTAGAGGGTTACAAGTAAACTTATAATTAAAAAAATATCACTAATAATAATTAACAACATAAGATCTGCAGCCAGTGCAAACAAATATAAAGAAATCGTAAAAATTTGAATAGATGTTTTTATTTTAGCTATGTAAGTTACTTTTGTAGCACTTTGATTATTATTTCTTGCATTAAGATCTCTAAGCGCGCTTACCCAAAGCTCTCTAGATATAATAATTGAAGCGACAAAACCTATTAAATAACTTGATAGATTTATAGCTAACCCAAAAAAGCAGAAAACTATTAATATTTTGTCTGCTATAGGATCTAAAATTTCACCGAGTTGAGATGTGGCGTCATATTTTCTAGCTAAAAACCCATCAAAATAATCAGTGATTCCAGCTATGATAAAAAATAAAAGTGCAAAAATATATTTATCATTTGCAGTCAAAAAGTAAAATACTGCTACAGAAAATATAATTCTTGATATTGTTAAAACATTTATAAGGTTGATCATTTGCTTATTATTTTTTTGATTTCAATTGCTATTTTCTCATTAATGCCTTGTATAGTCATTAGATCTTCTTTTGAAGCTCGTTTTATATTTTTTATGCTTTTAAATTTTTTAATTAATCTTTGTTTTTTTATTTTTCCTATTCCACTAACACCATCTAACTCTGATTTAGTAATTTTACGCCTTTTCTTTTTTCTTTGTGCTTGAATTGCAAATCTATGAGACTCATCTCTAATTTCTTGCAATAACAAAAACGCCTTAGAATACTTATCTAACTCAAGAACTCCAGCCTTACCAATAATTGTTTCGGTAGCTCTAATTCTATTTATACCTTTAACAATAGAAATAACTTCAAGATTATTATGTTCTGATTCATCAATAATCTTTCTTACAAAGTTCAATTGTGACTTTCCTCCATCTATAAGAACTAAATCTGGTTTTATTTTTGGATCATCATAATATTTTAATCTTCTCTCAATAACATGTTCTAACGAACCGACATCATTACCTGAAAGATTTTTAGGTATGTTGAATAGTCTGTAATTATTTTTTAAAGGTCCTGATTTTGAAAAAACGATACATGAGGCAACTGCATTATCACCTGAAATATGGCTTACATCATATCCTTCAATTTTTTTGATATCTTTTATGCCTAAGTAATTACTTAACTCGTTTAATGCAAATGTGTATTTATCTTCTTTACTAATATGATTTTTGATTACTTGCATTGCATTTAACTTACATAAATTAAATATCGGTCTAATAGACTTACTCGGTGAATGTATAATTCTTATTCTTTTTTTATGTTTGGCTTGAAACATATCCTCGAGAATTTTTTTATCTTCTAAAACATATGCACAAAGGATCTTATTAGGAATATCTAATTGATTATCATAAAAATTATATATTGCGCTGTGATAAACATCATCTAAAGAATTGTAGTGAGCTTGTTTAACTAGATGGGTTTTGGTTCCTCTTATTTTACCATTCCTAACCACAATTATAGAAATACCGAGGTAGCTGATGTCAGAGCTTACTGAAAAAATATCAATATCATTTGCTAAAGTAACAACCGATTGCTCTTCCTTTAGAAGATTTAGTCTTTTAAGACGATCTCTTATTTCAGCTGCTTTTTCAAAATCAAGTTTTGAAACTGCTTTTTCAATATCTCTTGTAAGTCTTTGAACAGTCTTTGTATCTGAAGATGAAAGAAACGATTTTGCACTTGTAATATCTTCAAAGTAATCAACTTTATTTATTTTCTGAACGCAAGGAGCAGAACATCTTTTCATTTGAAATTCTATACATGGCCTAGTTCGATTTGCGAAAGTATTATCGCTACAGTTTCTGACTTGAAAAATTTTCTGAATTTCTTTTATAGACTTCTTTACGGCTTCAGAGCTTACAAATGGCCCATAATATTTTTTATCCACTGCGTTTTTTGTTCTTTTGGAGTAAACACCGGGAAATTCGTGATCTAGAGAAAAATAGATATAAGGGTATGTTTTGTCATCTCTTAGTAAAATATTAAATTTTGGTTTATTTTCTTTAATAAGCATTTGTTCAAGCAATAATGCTTCAACCTCATTTTTGGTAGTAAATGTTTCTATTTTGTCAGTGAGAAACTTTATTTGAGAAGTTTTTCTATCCTTAAATGATCTTCCAAAGTATGAAGATACTCGTTTTTTTAAATCCTTTGCCTTTCCTATATAAATAATTTCATGGTTGTTAAAAAATTTATAAACACCAGGTGTATTTGGAACTTTTTTTAAATCAATAGACATAACAAAAAATATTTCTGATTTTAATCTTTATCAGACAGATATTTCTTAGTATAAATCTTGCCTGCGCTTACTCCAAATTGATCAAAAGGATTGATGTCTAACATTGCAGCCGTTATGTATGTCCTGTGCTCCCAGGTCGCTAACAGGTAACCAAGTTCATAAGAAGATCTGCTATTTATCAAGAAAAGATTGGTTGGTATATTAACATGAATTTTTTCATGGTCTTTTAAACCTTTAGCACCAAGTGTCATAAGTCTTGATTGGGTAATGGCTTGAGCATAAGCTAAACTTTTTTTATCATCTTTGCATGCGATGATATCGGCACATATATCTTGAGTGCCTTGATACAACAATTGAAAATATGAATGTTGCGCTATCGGGCCATAACCTCCAAAGATTATTTGGCCTGTTTTCTTAAATTCTGAGTCTTTTGATGGTCGCTTTCCAAGTGATTCCATTTCAAGCTGCTGAATATAATTAGCAAATGATCTTAAATTCCAATCATATGAAAGAACCGCTCTTGAATTTTTGTTTTTAGTGTTGTGTAACCAAATATCACTATAAGCCAAAGTCTTTACAAATTTTAAATAAGATTGATCTGTATTTAAATCATAATCAGCCTGTTTGCCGCCCGCCATAAAATTATCATATTCGTGTTTTTTTAAACAATAAATCAATGCGGAAATCTCTGACCAAATTGAATACCTCCCTCCAATTTCCTTATCAAATTCAATGATATTATTTATGTAATATTTTTTTGCCTCTTCTTTATTTGCTGTGATTGCAATAAATTTGTTAATTTCTCCAGACCAAGACAAAGCTTCTTTAAACAATGTAATAGTTTCCTCAGTTGTGAATGATTTGGATGAAACTATAAAGATTGTATCTTTTGGATCTAATTTTTTAGTTTTAATTCTAAATTCTGATAAATCAGAGCCAGTTATAAATATGAAATTAATGTCATCTTTAGCGAAATCTATAGTCTCAAGAAACATTTTAGGACCTTCAAATGAACCCCCAATCCCAATAGTAACTATATTTTTAGTAGCCCTGCAAAGTTCATTTAAATTAGATAGTTCTTCTTGTTGTTGTTTATTCGAAGGAGTATCAAATGAGCTAGGATTGTATTCATCTCTATACTTTGTATGCCATGCTGCCAAGTTTTCTGTGTAATTAACTTTTTTGCCGTTAAATAAATCATCTATTTTTGAATGTAATCCGATGTCATGTGCTTTTGAATCAAATTTAGCATATAACTCAGGTTTAAATTCATCAATATATGACCTAAAAGACACTCTATCATTTTCAAAAATACAACTTGGTGAAATTTCCTTAATCACTGAATGCTCTCATAAATATCATTTAAGGTTTTATTAATATTGCTTGCTTGTGTTATTGGTCTTCCAATTACCAAGTAATCTGCACCGTGGTCGATTGCTTCTTTTGGTGTCATGACCCTTTTTTGATCATCGTCTGAATCTTGCATTCTAATACCCGGAGTTATAGATAATAACGAGTCCTTTTTACTTACCAGATCTAGTTCATGTGGTGAACATACAACACCATCTATACAAGCCGATTCTGCTAGATCTAACATTGCATTGACATGCTCTGAAGCAGTTCTCTGAAATATTTTATTTGTATCGCTATCACTTAGACTGGTTAAAGTTGTAACGCCGAATATCTTAATGCCGGTTCCTGAAACAGCATCCATTGATGCCATCATCATATCCGAACCACCAGAAGCATGAATTGTTAGCATTTGAATTGGTAAAGAGATAAGGCTTTGAATTGATTTCTTTACAGTATTTGGAATGTCATGAAGTTTAAGATCAAGAAATATTCCGAAATCTTTTTTAGCTGCATAAAAAATCAAATCTTGACCAATAGAATTGAAAGCAACACTGCCAACTTTTATCATACATTTCTTTGGATCAAGATTATTTACTATCGTTAATGCTTTATTTAAATCAATTTCATCTATTGCTACTATAATCATCTTTTTATTAGAAATTTAGAGGGTTTAAAGTGCATTGTTGCAGTTTCTCCTATATATGAAACTTTCTTTGTTTTTGGATTTATAAATTTTCTGGGTCTTATGGTTTTTTTGGAAAAAGTTCCAAATCCTCTAATTTCAACTTTTTCATCTAAGGCCACAGCCTCAACAATTGATTCTAAAATTAAATTTATCGCCTCAGAAATTTCATAATTAGTTAAATTTGGGAATTCTTTTTTAAGAGATGACTCTATATCTGATCTAGTAAAAGTTTCTTTTTTAGGATTATTCACTCAACTTTAATGAAATTCTTTCTCTCTCAGCATCAACTGCAAAAACTATGCAATCCAAACTTTGATCTTTCTTGAATTCTTCGATGACTTTTTTGGGATCTTCATCATCAGAAATATCAGATAAATGAATAAGGCCATCAATGTCCCCCTCTAAACCAACAAAGATACCAAAATCAGTTATCGATTTAATATTGCCTTTAACTTTATCGCCAATACCATACTTATTATCAAATTCAATCCAAGGATTCGGCTTGGTTTGTTTTAAACCAAGAGAAATTCGTCTTTTCTCATTATCAATTTCTAATATCATTATTTTTATCTTTTCATCCATCTCAACAACTTTTGATGGATGAATATTTTTACTCGTCCAGTCTAATTCTGACAGATGTATAAGACCCTCAATACCTTCTTCTAATTGAGCGAAGCAACCATAATCAGTAATATTTGAAACTTCAGCTTCATATATTCCGCCAACAGAATAATTGGCCTCTACGTTCTCCCATGGATCATTATGAATTTGTTTAAGTCCTAAAGACACTCTTAATTTTTCTTTGTCAAAGCTAAGTACTTTCACATCTATTTCTTCACCAAGATTTAAATGCTCTCCTGGATTAGTAACTCTAGACCAAGAAATATCTGTTATGTGTAGCAAGCCATCCAAACCTCCAAGATCAATAAATGCGCCATAATCTGTAATATTTTTGACGATGCCTTTAACAATTTGTCCCTCATCAAGATTCTTTAGAAGTTCAACTTTTACTTCGGAATTATTTTTTTCAAGAACAGCTTTCCTAGAAAGAACAACATTATTTCTTTTGTAGTCTAGTTTAATTACTTTAAAATCTTGTACTGTATTCTCTATATCAGGTGCCTCTTTCACAGGCCTAACATCTACAAGAGAGCCTGGAAGAAAAGCTTTTACGACATCAACCTCAACAGCAAATCCTCCCTTTACTCTATTATGAATTTTGCCAGTAACAAATTCACCAGTATCTAATGCTTCCTCAAGCATCTTCCAAGTTGATAACTTTCTAGCTTTTTCTCTTGAAATTCTAGTCTCACCATATCCATCTTCAACTGCCTCCAAGGCAACCTCAACCTCATCACCAATTTCGATGTTGACTTCCCCTTCATTGTTTCTAAACTCATCTAAAGAAACAACTCCTTCTGATTTAAGACCAACATGAACAGTCACCCAATCTTT
>MDSV01241614.1_pt1 | contig 38105 bp, 32 predicted proteins | sample 810851 | NCBI WGS metagenome assembly MDSV01 (sample SAMN05326640, study PRJNA326480) | marine metagenome | isolation source: seawater | place: Atlantic Ocean: North East | collected 2012 | reverse complement strand
GCGCCCCGGCTGAAAAGCTCGACCTCGAAGGCGTCGCGGTCGATGGCCAGGGCGGCTTCTGGCTCGCCTCGGAAGGCAATCCCGACAAGGACGTGCCGCATGCGGTCTATCATGTCGACGGAACCGGCGCGATCACCGAGACCATCGACCTGCCGGAGGCTCTGCTTGCCAACCAGACCCGCTTCGGCATGGAAGGCATCACCACGGTTGGCGAGGGCGATGACCTGACGCTGTGGATGGCGGTGCAGCGCGAATGGGCCGATGACGAGAAGGGCTTCGTCAAGCTGCTCGCGTACAAGCCCGCCACTAAGGAATGGGGCGCGGTCGCCTATCCGCTGGAGACCCCGGAAAAGGGCTGGATCGGTCTTTCCGAGATCACGGCGAACGGCGACAGCGTCTACATCGTCGAGCGCGACAACCAGATCGGCGAGGCCGCAAAGCTGAAGAAGCTCTACAAGGTCGCCCTTTCCGACATGCAGCCGGCGCCGATCGGCTCCGAACTGCCGGTTGTCGAGAAGCAGGAAGCCGCCGATCTGCTGCCGCTGATGAAGTCCGCCTCCAACGGCTTCGTCGTCGACAAGATCGAAGGCTTCACCATCGCCGCCGACGGCACGGCCTACGCGGTCACCGACAATGACGGCGTCGACGATTCCTCTGGCGAGACGCTGTTCTTCACGGTTTCGCTGAACTGATCGTTACGCGTTACAAAAATGAGAGGCCGGGCGTTAACGCCCGGCCTCTTTGCGTTTCTGTACGATGGGTGTTGCTCCCTACCAGCGCTGATGCACATGCGGCGCGATGCGGGTGCGGTAGATTTCCTCCATCGCCGCCATCACATCGGCGCCGATCACCGGCAGGTCGGAGGCCGACGCATTGGCTTTCGCCTGTTCGGCGTTGCGCGCGCCGGGTATGGCGACGGTGACCGCCTCGTTCATCAGGATCCAGCGCAGCGCGAAGGCGGCCATGCCGGTGCCGCGCGGTACGTGTTTGCGGACTTCCTCGACGGCATCGAGCGCGATCTCGAACGGCACGCCGGCAAAGGTCTCGCCGACATCGAAGGCGTCACCCTTGCGGTTGAAATTGCGGTGGTCTTCTTTGTCGAACACGGTATCGCGGGTGATCTTGCCCGACAAAAGCCCGCTTGCCAGCGGTACCCGAACGATGACGGCGATGTTCCTGCGCTTTGCTTCCGGGAAGAACAGCGAGGCCGGACGCTGGCGAAAGATATTGTAGATGATCTGAACGCTGGCGACGCCCGGAAACTCGATTGCCTTCAGCGCCTCCTCGACCTTTTCCACGCTGACGCCGTAATTGGCGATCTTGCCCTTGGCCTTCAGCGCGTCGAGCGCCTCGAACACCTCCGGTCGATAAAACGCCTCGGTCGGCGGGCAGTGCAGTTGCACGAGGTCGAGCCGCTCCATCCTGAGGTTCTTCAGGCTGCGGTCGACGAAGGCCTCCAGGCTTTCCAGATTGTATCCATCGGCGGTATGCGGGTTCAGCCTGCGGCCGGCCTTGGTGGCGACGAACGGCTTCTGGCCGCCGCGATCGGCGAGCACATCGGCGATGATCTTTTCGGAGCGGCCGTCGCCATAGACATCGGCCGTATCGACGAAGTTGATGCCCGAATCAAGCGCGGCGTGCAGGGCGGCGCGGCCATCCTCCTCGCTGACCGAGCCCCAGCTTCCGCCGATCTGCCAGGCGCCGAAGCCGATATTGGAAACGGGTCGCCCGGTGCGGCCGAAATTGTGATAGTGCATGATGTCCTCCGGTGATGGTCAGCCCGCGAAAATGCGGGTGGGATAAAGCGCGACGCCGGCGCTTTGGGGTTGAAGTGTCGTCGCGAACTCTTTTACCCCTTCGAGACAAGAAGACAAATGAGGCAAGTTTGACCGGTTTCCGTTTTATCCACGCCGCCGACCTGCATCTTGGGAGCCCGCTCTCGGGACTTGCGCTGAAGGACCGGCAGATTGCCGAGCGCTTTGCCGCCGCCGGCCGCGATGCCTTCACGGCGCTGATCGATTGCGCGATCGATAGCGCGGTGGATTTCATGGTGATCGCCGGCGATGTCTATGACGGGGCCTGGCGCGACAACAGCGTCGGCCTGTTCTTCAACCGCGAGATCGCGCGGCTTTCGCGCGTTGAAATCCCGGTCTATTTCCTGCGCGGCAATCATGATGCCGAAAGCATCGTCACCCGCACGATCGCGATGCCCGAAGGCGTTCACGAATTCTCTACGCGCCAGCCCGAGACCTTCACCATCGAACCGCTGAAAGTGGCGCTGCACGGCCAGGGCTTTGCCGACCGTGTGGCCGGCGACAATCTGGCGCTTGCCTATCCGCCGGCGGTGCCGGGTCATTTCAACATCGGCGTGTTGCACACCTCGCTTTCGGGGCGGCCGCCGCATGCCGTCTATGCGCCGTGCACGCCGGCGGATCTCGCCTCGCGCGGCTATGATTACTGGGCGCTCGGCCATGTCCACGCCTTCGAGGAAGTGTCCGCCGATCCGCTGACGCTCTATCCCGGCAATCTTCAGGGCCGCAATATCCGCGAGACCGGCGACAAGGGCGCGGTGCTGGTGACGGTCGAGGACGGCAGGCCGCGCTATGAACGCATCATTCTCGACCGCGCCCGGTTCGAGGCCGTCTCCGTGGCAATCACGCCGGAGATGAAGGAAAGCGATATCCTTCAGGCGGTGGAAACCGCACTTGCTGCGCTTGCGGAAGCGGCGGACGCGCGGCCCGTCGCCCTGCGCCTGACGCTTGAAGGCCGCCATGACGATGCCCATCGGATGATCGCGGCCCATGGCGAATGGCACGACGATCTCCAGGCCGCCTGCCAGCGGGTGCACGCCGATCTGTGGCTGGAGAAATTGGTGATCGCGGTTGAAGCGCCGGCGTCGTCCCGCCGACTTCCGGCGGATAGTGACCTCGATATCGAGGCGATGATCGACGCGCTGGCCGACAATGAGGGGCTGGATGCCGAAATCGGGGCTCTGATCGATGAAATCGCGGTAAAGCTGCCCGGCGGCGTCGGCGCCAGAGATGAAGCCTTTTCGGGGTCGCGTGCGGACCTTCTGGCGGAAGCCCGCGCCATTCTTAGCGCGCGGCTGGAGGGTTGAGGCATGCGTTTCCTTTCGCTCGATCTCATCCGCTACGGCCATTTCACGGACCGGACCATCGCATTCCGGCCAGACGCCGCGCTTCATATCGTCTATGGCCCGAACGAGGCCGGCAAGTCCTCGGCGCTCGCCGCCTTCTCCGACCTTCTGTTCGGATTTCCCGACCGCAATGTCGGCTATGATTTTCTGCATCCCGCGCGCGACCTGCGCCTTGGCGCGAGGCTCCGCGTGCATGGCGGGACCGAACTCGCCTTCCGCCGGCGCAAGGGCCGCAGCAATACGCTGCTCGATGCCGAAACCGAAGCCGCACTGAACGATGACGCGCTCGCCGGCTTTGTCGGCAGCCTCGACCGGGCGGTGTTCGAACGGGCCTTCGGGCTCGATTCGACGAGGCTCAGGGCAGGGGCGGACGAGATGCTGGCCGATGGCGGGGAGATCGGCCAGATGCTGTTTTCCGCCGCCTCCGGCCTGACCGGGTTGCGAGCAGCGAGCGAGGCGCTGGCAGCGGAGGCCGACGGCATCTACGCGCCCCGCAAGTCGCAGACCCGCAGCTTCTATCAGGCGCTGGAGCGCTATGACGAAGCCCGCAAGGCAGAGCGCGACAGCCAGCTCAACGCCAGCGACTGGACCGCGCTCCTGAAGGAAGAGCGCGAGATCGCCCAGGATTTCGCCACGGTCGAGCAGCGGCAATTGGAGCGGGCGCGGCGGATCGGCGAGCTCGAGCGGCTGCAGCGGCTGCGCGGCCTGCTTGGCGAGATCGATGGGCACAGCGCGGCGCTGGCCGAATTCGCCGATATCGAGGCGATCGAGGACCGTATCGGCGAGGAGCTTGGTGAGCTTGAGGTCCGCCGCGCGCGGCTTGCCGAGCAGATCGAGGCCAAGGAGACGCGGCAGGCGGCCGGACAGCGGGAACTGGAAGCGCTTGTCGTCGACGATGCGCTTCTGGAGCGCCGCGCCGAAATCGCCCGGCTGCAGCGCGAAAGCGGGCTTTACGAACAGGCGCTGGAGAGCCTGCCGCGCCGGCGGCATGAACTGCGCGATGTCGAGGCGCGGTTGCGGAGCGCTGCCGTTCAGCTTGGGTTTGATTCTGCCGATAGCCTGGAAAAATCTTTTCCAAACAGTCTGTTGCGATCAGAATTTCAAGCGATTGTGGAGCAGTCGAAAGAGCAGGGCCGCGCCATCCGTTCGGCCGAAAACGCCCTTTCGGAAAATCGCGAAACCCTGGCGCGGCTGGAACAGCAGCATGGCGAGCCCCATCTGCGCGATCCCGCGCCGCTGCGCAAAAACTATGAGGCGCTGCGCGACGATCTCGCCGGCATAAAAGAGGTGGAAACGCTTGAAACGGAGATCGCCGGCAAGGAGCGCGTGCTGTTCGAGCAGGCCGCCGGCCTGCGTCCCGCGGTGACCGACATTCTCGATCTGAGGAGAGGCGATCTGCCTGCCGAGGCCGTGCTGAAGGCCGCTTGCGACGATATCGCATCGGCAGAATCGGCGCTGGCCGAGTGCGACAGCACGTTGGCGAAGGCCGAGGAAGAATGCGCGCGCCTGGAAGGATTGCTCGCCGAGGATCGCGAGGCCGGGCCGGTTCCGACCCGGGCGGCGATCGATGCGGCGCGGGCGGAGCGCGACCGGTTGTTCGAGGCGCTTGACGGAGAGGAAAGCGCCTATCGCGACGCCGTGCGCGCCGCCGACCGCCTGGCCGACAACGCACTCGATGATGCCGAGCGGGTGGCCCGCCATGCCGACAATCTGCGCCGGCTGGAGCGTGAGGCCGCTCAACGGGAGCAGGGCGCGGAAAAACGCGAGGCGGCGCTTCTGGAACTGACGAAAGCGAAGGCAGAATTCGAGGCATTGTTCGCGCCGCTCGACATCGCGCCGGCGGCCCCCGAGTCGATGCTCGAATGGCGGCGGCGGTTGGACGCGCTGCTCGAGGCGCGAACAGCGCTCTATGCGCTGAAGGACAGGAAAGCGGTCCTTGACCGCAAGAACGCGGCATTGCGGGAGACGCTGGAGCGGTTCGCGAACGATCTCGGCACGGACGCATCACTGCCGCTTGGCGCGCTCGCGCGCGATGTCGGCACAGCGCTCGACCGCCTCGGCGAGCGCTGGACGGAGGCGCGGGAGCATGCGGGCGCGCTGAAGGCGGCGCGGCAGGCAGCCGAAAAGGGCGCGGAGCAGCTTGATCAGTTGCGGCAAGCCGAGGAAGCCCTGAGCGAGCGTTTCGTCGCAAGTCTCGAACGGGTCGGCCTGCCGGGCGAAACCGGTCTGGCCGGCGCGGAGGCGGCACTTGCGCTTTGGGCCGACCTGCCATCGCTTTTCGCCGCGCGCGCAAGGTTGGCGCAGGAGGTCGAGGCCGATGGCGCGCGGATAGCCGCGTTCGAGGCCGAGGCTCTGCAATTGGCGGAAGCCGTGGCGGCGGATATAGCGGGCGAGCAGGCATCGCGTATCGTCCATCTGCTGACCGAGCGCGCCGCCGACCACGCAACGCGCGCGGCGCAGCGGGCAACGCTTAAGGAAAGCGCCGAGCGGCTTCGCATTGAGCTTGCGACCGACACGGGCGAGCGGGAAGAGATCGACGGCCGGATGGCAGCCATCGCCGCCACATTGCCGGACGGCGTCGCGATTAACGGTCTTTCGGCGCGGTTGCGGCAGCGGGCGGCATCGCGTCAGGCGCTGACCGAAGCGCGGCAGCGGTTTTCGGGGATCAGCGATGGAGTCTCGGTGGAGGATATCCGGACGCTCGCCGAAACGCTGGACGAGGTCGACTGCCGTCAGGAGCTCGCACATCTGAAGGCCGATGCCGGGGAGGATACGGCCGAGATCGAGACGCTGCGCGAGCGGCGCATGGCGCTGCGTCATCGCAAGCAGGCGCTGGAGACCGGGCCGGGAAGCGAGGCCGCCGCCTTTGATCGCGCCGCGGCCGAGGCGGAGGCCCAGGCGCTTGCCCGCCAATGGGTGGTGCTGAAGCTTGCCGGGCGGCTGCTGGATGGCGCGCTGGAACGCTATCGGGAAAGCCGGTCCGATCCGATTCTGGCGGCGGCGGGACGGCATTTCCGCACGCTGACGCGCGACGGCTTCGAGGGCCTGTCCCAGGCCTATGGCGAGCATGATGCGCTGGTGCTGTCAGCCGTGCGCACCGGCGGCGAGGAAATCCGGGTCGAGGGGTTGAGCGACGGCACCCGCGACCAGCTCTATCTCGCGCTCCGGCTTGCCTTCCTGGAGGATTACGCCAGCCGCAACGAGCCCGCGCCGCTGATCGTCGACGATATCTTCCAGACCTTCGACGACGCCCGCAGCGCGGCCGGCCTCAAGGCGCTCGCCGGTCTTGAGGGGTTGCAGACCATCCTCTTTACCCACGAGTCGAGCATGGTGGAGATCGCCCGCAGGGAATTGGGCGAGGCGGCCGACATCATAATGCTCGAACGAAGCTGAACCTATTCCTCAGCCTCGTCGGGCAAGCTCTTGCGTTTGCTAAGATTTGTGTTGATTTCCAGACGCCTGAGCACGAATAGGACCACAAGTCCCAGCATCGAGGCGAATATGCCGAGGCTCCAGAGGCCAAGGCCGATCGTCAGGCCGATCGCGCCGGAAAACCAGAGGCCGGCCCCTGTCGTCAGCCCCTTCACCGTGCCCTTCTGCAGAAACACGATGCCGGCGGCGAGGAAGGCCACGCCCTCGGTGATCGACTGCACCACGCGGGTGGGATCGACGCGCAGCACGTCGCGGTCGCTGCGCATGATCTCCGGCACCTCGATGGCGACAAGCACGAACAGGGCCGCCGCCATGCTGACCAGAATATGGGTTCTGAGCCCCGCCGGATGGCGATGGATCTCGCGTTCGAAGCCGATCAGCCCGCCGAAGATCGCGGCCCCGATCAGTCGGACGAACATGATGATATGGTCGGCGGAAAAGGCGTTTCGGAACTCTTCGGCCAGAAATTGCGTCATGGCTACGCCTTCAGGGCCGTCAGGATCTTTTCCGCATTGGCCTTCAGCACCTCCATGTCTTCCATGCCGTCGCTGTGGCGCCTCATCTCGACGCCTTCATGGCGCGGAACGACGTGGAAATGCAGGTGATAGACGGTCTGGCCGGCGGCCGCCTCGTTGAACTGGCCGACAAACACGCCATCGGCATCGAAGGCCGCCTTGACGGCGCGGGCAAGCTTCTGGACCACGGGGATGGTCTTCGCGAGCACGTCCGGGTCGGCGTCCAGCAGGTTGCGTGACGGCGCGCGCGGGATCACCAGAACATGGCCCGGCGCCTGCGGCATCACATCCATGATCGCCACCGCGTGTTCGTCTTCGTAAAGCCGGATGGAGGGAATTTCGCCGCGCAGCAGCTTGGCGAAGATATTGTCGTTGTCGTACTCGGCCATGGGTCAGTCCTCCTCGATGCGTTCGCCGCTGGCCTTTTTGTAAGGGCCGTGGTCGACGAGAATATCATTGAAACGGGCAACGTCCTCGCGCTCGTGCTCGAGGAAATCGGCAACCGCGCGCCTCAGCCCCTCATGGGCAATATAGTGCGCGGAATGGGTCGTGACAGGGAGATAGCCGCGCGCCAGCTTGTGTTCGCCCTGGGCACCGGCCTCAACGCGCTGCAGGCCATGGACGATCGCATAGTCGATCGCCTGGTGGTAGCAGACCTCGAAGTGCAGGAAGCGATGATCCTCGATGCAGCCCCAGTGGCGGCCATAGAGCGCGTCGGAGCCGATGAAGTTGATCGCGCCGGCGATATAGCGGCCGTCGCGCTTCGCCATCACCAGCAGGATGTCCTTCGCCATGCGCTCGCCGATCAGCGAATAGAAGTCCCGCGTCAGGTATGGCCGGCCCCATTTGCGGCTGCCGGTATCCATGTAGAAGGTGTAGAACTGGTCCCAGATCTCCTCGGTGAGATCGGAACCGGTCAGCCAGTCGATCTCGATGCCGGCTTCGAGCGCGGTGCGGCGCTCCTTCTTCAGCGCCTTGCGCTTGCGCGAGGCCAGCGTATCGAGGAAGGCGTCGTAGCTGTCATAGCCCGGATTGAGGAAGTGGAATTGCTGGTCGGTGCGATGCAGGTAGCCGGCCTGTTCGAAGATGCCGATCTCGTCTTCCGGCACGAAGGTGACGTGGGTGGAGGAGACGCCGAGCCGGTCATTGACGGCCTGTAGCCCCTCCGCCAGCACCTTGGCGACGGTCGCGTGATCATAGCCGTCGCGCACCAGAAGATGCGGCGCGGTGGCCGGCGTGAACGGGAGCGAGGCCTGGAGCTTCGGATAATAGCGCCCGCCGGCGCGCTCGAAGGCATCGGCCCAGCCATGGTCGAAGACATATTCGCCCTGGCTGTGGTTCTTCAGGTAGCAGGGCACCGCGCCGATCAGGCGGCCATCCCCGGTTTCAAGCAGAAGGTGATGGCCGAGCCAGCCGGTGTCGGCGGTCGCCGAGCCCGATTCCTCCAGCGCCGACAGGTAGGCATGCGACAGGAACGGGCTGTAGAAGCCGTCGCCGGTGAGCGAAGGCGTGGTCGCGGCAAGGCTGTCCCAGGCCGCGCGATCGATGTTCGCGAAGCTGTTTTCGATGCGGATCTGCAGGTTTTCGCTCAAGAAATCTCTCGGAATGCGGTCTTGGAACTCTCTGTCCTGCCCGGTCTCAAATCCGGTATGTTCAGAGCGGCTTGCTCTGGCGCGGGTCGAAACCTTCGAAGGTCATCTGGTCGGCGTTTAGAAATGTGCGTCTGCGGGCGTCCTCGTCGCGAACGGTCCAGGTGATCACCGGCACGCTCTTCGCCCGAAGCCCGGCAACGAATTCGTTTGGCAGATGATCGTAATAATAGGAGACGAAATCAAGGCCGATTGCAAAGGCTTTCCAATGGGCCGCCAGGGCCTCTTCATCTTTTCCTTCTGCGGTCAGGCCGAGCGGCTGTGCCGCGCCGGCCTTTCTGAGGGCTGAGAGGAGGGCGGCATCGAAGCTCATCAGCGCGACCGGGCCGTCATAGCCGGAGAGCGCGGCAAGCGTGGCCTCGGCAAAGGCGACCGGGTCGGCGCGGCTTGCCTTCAGTTCGATGACCAGCGGCACCTTGCCGCTGCAGGCATCGAGAAGATCGGCAAGCGTCGGGATCGTCGCCTCTGTCCCTCCGACGGCGATGGTCTTCGCCTCGGCGGCCGTTAGGTCTTCGATCGCGCCGTCGCGGCCGCAAAGCCGTTGCAAATCGTCATCGTGAAACACCAGCGGCACGCCATCTGCCGAAAGGTGGATGTCGCATTCGATCGCGAAACCGGCGTCGATCGCGCGCTGGAAGGCAGGCAGGGTGTTTTCCCAGATCGCGCGGTTCATGTCGTGGTAACCGCGATGGGCGATCGGGTTGGCGGTCAGCCAGGCGGGCATCAGGCGATTTCCAGAATGGCGTCGATTTCGACGGCCGCGCCCAGCGGCAGCGCAGCCATGCCGACGGCCGCGCGGCTGTGTTTGCCTGCCTCCCTGAAGACCTCGGCCAGAAGGTCGGACGCGCCGTTGATGACGAGGTGCTGCTCGGTGAAATCCGGCGTCGAGGCGACGAAGCCGTTGATGCGCAGGATACGGGTCACCCGGCCGAGATCGCCGCCAAGCGCCGCTTTCGCCTGGGCGATGATGTTGATCGCGCAGGCGCGTGCCGCCTTCTGCCCATCCTCCAGCGATACATTCCCGCCGAGATGACCGGCGGCGACCATCCGGCCGGCCTCGGTCGGCAACTGCCCGGATATATAGAGCAGGTTTCCGGAAATGACGTAGGGCACGTAATTGGCGGCGGGTGCGGCGGCCTCCGGCAGCGTGATCGACAGTGCCTTGAGCCTGTCTTCGATGGCGTCGGACATTTTCTGCTCCAGATAGGGTGGGATGATGATTGGCAGAGCGGGGACTTTTCTATACCATCGGTGTTCAAAGCCAAGGGGAATGTCGATGCGGACACTGGCCGTTACAGGAATTTTCTGCTCCACCTTCGCAATGACGGCTGCCGCCGGCATGCCGCCGCAACCCGGGGTGACGCTCGAACCCCACCGCGCGGTCTATGACCTGACGCTCGCCTGGGCCTCCGGACAGTCCGGCATCGAGGGGCTGCACGGTCGTTTCGTCTATTCCTTCACCGGCGCGCCCTGCGAGGGTTATGTCACCGAAATGCGGATGGTGACGGATATCGCCCGCGAGCATGGCGCGATGGTCACCGACCAGACATCCTCATCCTTCGAGGATCTGGAAAAGGGCGCGTTCAGCTTTTCCAGCAAGATGTTTGCCGATTACAGCCTGCAATCGGAGACCGCGGGCGAGGCCAACCGCGCCGCCGATCACATGATCGCGGTAAAGCTTGGCGACCAGAACCCGTTCGATATCGGCAAGGCGCAGTTCCCGACGGAATATCTCGCTAATGTTCTGGATGCGGCCGCCGCCGGCAAGCATGTTTACGAGGCAGCCTCGTTCGATGGCTCGGGCGAGGAGGTGATGCGCGCGGTCACGCTGATCGGCGATCGCGAGAAGGGCGTCGGCAGCGGGCCCGACCAGTGGCCGGTCACCACCGCCTATTTTCCGATCGCATCGCAGGACGGTGATCAGACGCCGGATTATACCGTGTCCATGACGCTGGCGGCAAACGGCGTCAGCCGCGATCTGCTGATGGATTTCGGCAACTTCAAGATGGCCGGTCACCTCGACAAGCTCGAAATGCTTGACCCCGCCGCTTGCGAAGGCCTGCCGACGACGGCCGCCTCGCAACGCTGAGCGCTTCCGGCAGGGGCTCCCAGGCGCGCTTGTGGTCACGGCGTAAATCGCCGCGGCACTTGCATTCCGTCTCAAAACAGGCTATCGCGCCCGCATTCCACACGCAGGCCATGGGGTGTTCCGGGAGAAATCCGGTGCGCTCCGCCGGTGCCGGACGGGTTTCCGTCCGTTCTCAGGTCTGCGGAGGTTCAACCGGAAAAGGAGACAAGGCAATGGCATTGCCCGACTTTACCATGCGCCAGCTGCTTGAGGCAGGCGTCCATTTTGGTCACCAGACCCACCGCTGGAACCCGAAGATGAAGCCCTACATCTTTGGCGACCGCAACAACATCCACATCATCGACCTCGCACAGACCGTGCCGATGCTGCAGCGCGCCCTTCAGGTCGTGTCCGACACCGTCGCCCGCAACGGCCGCGTGCTGATGGTCGGCACTAAGCGTCAGGCTTCGGAAATCGTTGCCGACAGCGCCCAGCGTTCGGCCCAGTACTACGTCAACGCCCGCTGGCTCGGCGGCATGCTGACCAACTGGCGCACGATTTCGAACTCGATCCAGCGCCTGCGCAAGCTCGACGAAATCCTCGCCAACGAAGCGCAGGGCTTCACCAAGAAAGAGCGCCTGAACCTCGACCGCGAGCGCGAGAAGCTCGACCGCGCCCTTGGCGGTATCCGCGACATGGGCGGCGTGCCGGACCTGATCGTGATCATCGACACCAACAAGGAAAAGATCGCGATCGAGGAAGCCAAGCGTCTCGGCATTCCGGTCGTCGCGATCGTTGATAGTAACTGCGATCCGGACGAAGTCGATTATCCGATCCCCGGCAATGACGATGCGTCGCGCGCCATCGCGCTTTACTGCGACCTGATCTCGCGCGCCGCCATCGACGGCATCGCCCGTCAGCAGGGCGCTTCGGGCATGGATCTCGGCGCTGCCGCCGAAGCACCGGTCGAGCCGGCGCTTGAAGAGGCGCCCGCCGAGGAAGCCGCCGCCGACGAATCGGCTGCTGAAAAGCCCGCCGAGTAAGGCGAACGGCATCAGGCTCGCGTGCCTGACGCGACGGGACCTTTATATGGCGGCGTTAACGGCGCCGCCATTGGGTTTCAGGAATGAGGACGGCCTTCAAAAAGGGCCGTCCGATGCATATTTTCATCGCGCCAGCCGCGAAAACGGCATGGCCGTCAGGGGATGAGCTTCATCACCCTGTCACAGACACGGGTACACTCCCGACCGGCGCGCCCGACAGCGCCGCCCAGCGAATGGACGAGAGGCAAGTTATGAGCACGATTACGGCAGCAATGGTGAAGGAACTGCGCGAAAAGAGCGGCGCAGGCATGATGGATTGCAAGAAGGCGCTCGCCGAAACCGGCGGCGACATGGAAGCCGCCATCGACTGGCTGCGCGCCAAGGGTATCTCCAAGGCTGACAAGAAGTCCGGCCGCACGGCCGCCGAAGGTCTGATCGGCATTGCCGCCGGCGACGCGGAAGCCGTCGTCGTCGAGGTCAACTCCGAGACCGACTTCGTTGCCCGCAACGACGCCTTCCAGCAGCTCGTCTCCGGCATTGCCGAAGTGGCGCTTGGCACCGACGGCTCCGTCGACGCTATTGCCGCGGCGACCTATCCGAAGTCGGGCAAGTCGGTTGCCGACACCATCAAGGACGCGATCGGCACGATCGGCGAGAACATGACGCTGCGTCGCGCGACCAAGCTTTCGGTCGGCTCGGGCGTTGTCGCGACCTACATGCACAATGCCGTCGGCGATGGTCTCGGCAAGCTCGGCGTTCTGGTTGCGCTCGAATCAACCGGCGACAAGGACGCACTGAACGCGATCGGCCGCCAGGTCGCCATGCATGTCGCCGCGACCAACCCGCTCGCCGTGCGCCCGGAGGAAGTTGACGCCGAAATCGCCGATCGCGAGCGTTCGGTGTTTCTGGAGCAGGCCAAGGAATCCGGCAAGCCCGCCGCCATCGCCGAAAAGATGGTCGAAGGCCGCATGCGCAAGTTCTTCCAGGAAGTCGCGCTGCTGTCCCAGCAGTTCGTCATCAATCCCGACCTGACCGTCGAACAGGCTGTCAAGGAAGCGGAAAAGGACGCCGGCGCGCCGATCAAGGTTGTCGCCATCGCCCGTCTGGCGCTTGGCGAAGGCGTCGAGAAGGAAGAAACCGACTTTGCGGCGGAAGTTGCCGCCACGGCCAAGGGCTGAGCCCTTCCGTCCGTCTGGTTCATTTCAGGATCAGCCGTTGAAATCCCCGGGGCGCCGCGTGACATTGCGGCGCCCTTCGTGTATCGGGATGGCATTGCTTTGTAAGGGAGTTTGCGGCGTTGACGAAACCGATTTTCAACCGTGTTTTGCTGAAGGTTTCCGGTGAGGCGCTGATGGGCGACCAGGGCTTCGGCATCGATGTCAACGTCGCAGACCGCATCGCTTCCGATATTGCCCAGGTTCGCTCCATGGGCGTGGAAATCGGCATCGTCGTCGGTGGCGGTAATATTTTCCGGGGCGTGGCCGTGGCCTCCAAGGGCGGCGAGCGCGTTACCGGCGACCACATGGGCATGCTGGGCACCGTCATCAACGCGCTGGCGCTCGCCACCTCGCTGCGCAAGATGCAAGTCGACACCGTGGTGCTTTCGGCGATCGCGATGCCGGAGATCTGTCAGTCGTTTTCCCAGCGCGCCACCCGCAGCCATATGGAAGCGGGAAGGGTGGTGATCTTTGCCGGAGGCACCGGCAACCCGTTCTTCACCACCGATTCTGCGGCAGCGCTTCGCGCCGCCGAAATCGGCGCGGAGGCGATCTTCAAGGGCACGCAGGTCGACGGCATTTATTCCGCCGATCCGAAAAAGGATCCGGACGCCACCCGTTTCGACGCGCTGACCCATCGGCAGGTGCTTGAACGCGGGCTGCAGGTGATGGATGTTGCCGCTGTGGCGGTCGCCCGTGAAAACAGCATACCGATTATCGTTTTTTCCATTCACGAACGCGGCGGTTTCGGCCAGATCATGGCCGGCGGCGGCCGCAAGACAATCGTAACTGAAGAATGATCACGTCTTGCCCGGTTCGGGCACATGCGTGACGGGAGACAGATGATGAGCGATCCAACCGACCTGAACGATCTGAAGCGCCGCATGGAAGGCGCGATCAACGCCTATATCGGCGATATCACCTCGCTTCGAACCGGACGGGCGTCCGCCAATATTCTCGATCCGGTGCAGGTTGACGCCTATGGCTCGAAAGTGCCGCTCAATCAGGTCGCCAACATCACCGTGCCGGAATCGCGGATGCTTTCGGTCAATATCTGGGACAAGTCGATGGTCAACGCCGTCGATCGTGCGATCCGCGAATCGCATCTTGGCCTCAACCCGATCATGGACGGGCAGACGCTGCGCATTCCGCTTCCGGAACTGAATGAGGAACGTCGCCGTTCTCTGGTCAAGGTTGCCCATGAATATGCTGAAAAGGCGAGGGTGGCGATCCGTCACGTGCGTCGCGACGGCATGGACGGATTGAAGAAGGCGGAAAAGGATGGCGACATCAGCCAGGACGACAGCCGATCGCTTTCCGACGACGTACAAAAATTGACCGACGAGTCCATTTCTCGCATTGATGACTTGCTCGCCGACAAAGAAAAAGAAATCATGCAGGTTTAGTTACCACTCTATTCTTTTGAAAAAGACTCGGTCGCCCTTATGAACAAAATTATAGACCCAGCCATTCCGCGCCATGTCGCAATCATCATGGATGGCAATGGACGCTGGGCTCTCGGGCGCGGGCTCGGGCGGCTGTTCGGTCATCGCAAGGGCGTCGAGGCCGTTCGCCGCGCGGTGGATGCGGCGCGCGAAGGCGGGATCAGCTATCTGACGCTGTTCGCCTTCTCTTCCGAAAACTGGAAGCGGCCTGCCGATGAGGTCGATGGCATCATGGAGCTCATTGCGACCTTCATCCATCGCGAACTCGACAATTACCATCGTCAGAACATGCGCTTCCAGATGATCGGCGAGCGCAGCGGCCTGTCGGCGAAAATCCTGAAGGCCCTCGAGGTCGCCGAGGAGCGGACCCACAATAATACCGGTCTTCACGTGGTCGTCGCCGTTAATTACGGTTCGCGCGCGGAGATTGCCGGCGCTGCCCGCGCGCTTGCGAAAAAAGTGGCGGAGGGCCGGCTCAACCCGGATGATATCGATGAGGCCGCCATCGGCGAGCATCTCGATACCGCCGGTCTGCCCGATCCCGACCTTGTTATCCGCACCAGCGGGGAGCAGCGGCTTTCCAACTTCCTGCTCTGGCAGACGGCCTATTCGGAACTGGTGTTCCTGCCGTGCAACTGGCCGGATTTCAGCCGGGAGATGTTTTTCGAAGCGCTTTCGGAATATGCCCGGAGGAACAGACGCTTCGGCGCGCTTTCCGCGCCGCAGGCGGCGTTGACGGATACCTGATGACCCAGGAACTGAGGCTGCGCATCGTTTCAGGAGCCGTGCTGGCGACGGTGGTTCTGCTGATCACCTGGGCCGGCGGCGGTCTCTTCAATCTGCTTGCGGTCGCGATCGGGGGGCTGGTTTTCCATGAATGGCTGGAGATGAGCCGGGCGCGCGACGCCCGGGATCAGCCTTCGGTCGGCCGGTGGAGCACGCCGGTGCTTGGCGGCATCGCGGTCATGATCGCCGTTGCCATTCTCGTGTTTCTCGAACTTTTCGGACTGGCGCTGGCGCTTTCCTGTTTCGGCGCGGCGGCGTTCTGGTTCCTGGGGCGCCGCGCGGCCATGCCGTTCTGGTTTGCCGGCGCAGTGATTTATGCCGCAGGCAGCATGATCGCGCTTGCGGCGCTGAGGAATGGCGGGGAGGCGGGGCTTTTCGCAATCCTGTTCCTTTTCGCCGTGGTCTGGACCACCGATATCATGGCCTATTTCGTGGGTCGCGCCCTCGGCGGCCCCAAGCTTGCGCCGTCGATATCGCCGGGCAAGACGTGGTCAGGCGCAATTGGCGGGGCGGTCTTCGCCGTTGCCGCGGCCTTTGCGCTGTGCTGGGCCTATGGCGGTTCTCCGACGATCGCGATCGGCCTTCTCGCGTTTTTCCTGTCCGTTTGCAGCCAGGTCGGCGACCTGTTCGAATCGGCGCTGAAGCGGCGCTGCGGGGCCAAGGATTCGAGCCATCTGATCCCCGGTCATGGCGGCGTGATGGATCGTGTGGACGGGCTCGTCGCCGCGGCATTTGCGATGTATGTTGTCGTCGTTCTGGTGGCGCTTGCCGGCCATGAGGGTTTTGCGGGCGACATGCTGATGAACTGGAGCGGTCTTGCCGCTCCGATGAATGGAGCCTGACCTTGCAGTTCGCCTTTACCAATGCCCCGGGAATGATCGTCGCCTTTATCGTGGCGATCTCCTTCCTCGTGTTCTTTCACGAGCTCGGGCACTACTTGGTCGGGCGCTGGTGCGGCATCCGCATTCTGGCGTTCTCGCTCGGCTTCGGGCCGGAGATCGTCGGTCGCACCGATCGCCATGGCACGCGCTGGAAGCTGTGCGCCATTCCGCTTGGCGGCTATGTGCGGTTTTACGGCGATGAGGATGTCGCAAGCCGCCCGGATTTCAAGGGCCTGGAAACGCTGCCGGAAGAGGAGCGCGCCCGCACGCTGAACGGCGCGGCGCTGTGGAAGCGCGCCGCCACGGTGGCGGCCGGGCCGATCGCAAACTTCCTCTTGGCGATCACGATCTTCGCCGTAATCTTCATGGTCTATGGCCGCGCGGTTTCCGATCCGGTGGTGGGCGAGGTGACACCCGACAGCCCCGCTGCGGCAGCGGGCGTTCAGCCGGGCGACGTCATGGCGGCGCTCGACGGCCAGCCCATCGACACCTTCGATGCCGTGGTGCGCTATATCAGCGTGCGCCCGGGCGTGCCGGTGGTGCTGACGGTGGAGCGGAACGGCGCGCCTGTCGACCTGACCGTCGTGCCGGAGCGGGTGGAGACCGAGGACCGATTCGGCAATGAGATGGAGCTCGGTCGCATCGGCGTCGTCGGTACGCGTGATTCGGGTAATTTCCGCGTCGAGCGCTACGGCCCGGTTGCCGCCATCGGCCAGGGGGCGCTGCAGAGCTGGCATATCGTGGTCAGCACCTATGATTATATCGTCAATGTCTTCGCCGGCCGGATGAAGGCCGACCAGATCGGCGGGCCGGTGCGGGTGGCGACGATGGCGGGGCAGATGGCCTCGCTTGGTATTGTCGCATTTGCTAATTTTGCAGCAATTCTTTCGGTTTCGGTCGGTCTGTTCAATCTGCTGCCGGTTCCCATGCTCGATGGCGGGCATCTGATGTTCTACGCGATCGAGGCCGTGCGGGGACGACCGCTTTCGGCGCGCGTCCAGGAATTCGCCTTCCGGATCGGCCTTTTCCTGGTGCTGGCGCTGATGGTGTTCGCGACGTGGAACGACACGATCGGGCGGATGGGCTAGCCGGATTTTAACCCCTTGACACTATTTGGTTAACCGTGCGCGCGCTCTCATCTTGCTGCAAACGGTTTCTTGTGCAAATGTGGCCTTGCCTTTGGCGTCGGAGATGATAGGAAACCCCTGAGGGAGTATCTCCGTCGTGCTGTTTACGTATTCCGTAGCGTTCGGTTTACCATAAACGCAAAAGAACGTGGCGATTTGGTCACGCTCGGGGCGGAAGTTGCGTCTGAGGGGCGGCTTTCTATTGCGTGGGGACGCGAAGTCTTTAGAACTTTAGACCACGTTGCCGAAAACCGCTTATACCGAGCGATTATAAAGGGTAGATAGTAGCATGGCCGGTTCAAGATTTTTGAACACAGTTTCAGGTGCGGCGCTTTCGTTTGCGGTCGCCGTTTCCGGGGGGGTCGTTGCCGCCGTTGCTGTGCCTGCAGACGCATATGCCGCCGTCGTCAGGAACATCACCGTCAACGGAACCGGTCAGGCCGGCTCCGACGCGATCAAGTCAAAACTGACGATCAAGCCCGGCCAGAGCTTCACCGATGCCGACATCAATCAGTCGATCCGCAATCTCTACAGCTCCGGCTATTTTTCCGACGTCAAGATTTCGGTTTCCGGCTCGACGCTGGTCGTGAACGTCACCGAGAACCAGCTCATCAACCAGGTCGTCTTCAACGGCAATCGCAAGGTTTCCGACAAGAAGCTCGAAGGCGTTGTGCAGCTTCATTCGCTCGGTCCGTATAATCAGGCCCAGGCGCAGGTTGACATCCAGAACATCAAGGACGCCTACGCCTCCATCGGCCGTTCCGATGTCGAGGTCACGATCCAGACGGCGACCGTTCAGGATAACCGCATCAACGTCGCCTTCGTCATCGATGAGGGCGGACGCACCAAGACCCGGAAGATCAATTTCGAAGGCAACAACACCTTCGGCGATGCGCGGCTCGCCTCGGTCATCCTGACCAAGCGCTCGACGCCGCTGTCGTTCCTGACGCGCAAGGATATCTACAATCCCGACAAGCTGCGCCAGGATGAAAAGCTGCTGCGCGATTTCTACAACAATCACGGCTTCCCGGATTACCGTCTTCTGTCGACCGACGTCGACTATGACGAAACCGACAATTCCTATTCGATCACCTTCAATATTTCGGAGGGCGATCGCTACAAATTCGGGGATATCGGCGTCGAGACCACGGTCGAGGGCGTCGACATCTCGAACCTGAAGGGCGATATCAAGACCAGGACCGGCAAGATCTATGACGCCGACGACATCCAGAAGACGTCGGAATCGATTGCCGCCTCGGTATCCTCCCAGGGCTATCCCTTCGCGCAGGTCAATCCGCGCGGCGACCGCAGCTTCACGAATGATACCTATTCGGTGAACTACGAGATCGATCAGGGCATGAAGGCCTATATCGAGCGGATCGATATCGTCGGCAACACCCGCACCCGCGACTACGTCATCCGCCGCGAGTTCGATCTGGCCGAAGGCGATGCCTATAACCGCGAGATGATCGCGCGCACCAAGCGCCGGCTCGAGGCGCTGGGCTATTTCAGCTCGGTCGAGATCAAGACGCTGCCGGGCAGCGCGCCCGATCGCGTGGTTCTCGAGGTCGATGTCGTGGATGAGCCCACCGGCTCGTTCTCGATCGGCGCCGGTTATGACGCCGAAGGCGATTCGTTGGTTCTGGAACTCTCGGTCGAGGAGCGCAACTTCCTCGGTCGCGGCCAGTATATCCGCGCCTCCGCCGGTCTCGGCGATGACGACTCGCAGATCTACAACTTCAGCTTTACCGAACCCTTCTTCCTCGGCTATCGACTGGCTGCCGGTTTCGATATCTATCGCGCATCGTCCTCGACCCAGGAATACTATAACTATGCCGAAACGGCGGGCGCTATCCGCCTGACCGCGCCGCTGACCGACAATCTCTATTCGACGGTCAGGTATTCCTACCAGCAGTTCGAATATGACGGTCGCGGCGACTGGCAGAACCTGAACAATGTTTCGCAGGTCTATCAGGACCTGATCAACGGCAGCCCGTGGGTGGTGTCGTCGCTGCAGCAGTCCTTCAACTTCTCGACTGTCGATAACCGGCAGATGCCGCGCGAAGGCGTGCTGGCCACGCTGAACAACACATTTGCCGGTCTTGGCGGCGATTCGCATTACTACAAGCTGGACGGCAAGGCGCGCTGGTATCAGATGATCTCCGATCAGGCCGATATCATCGGCTCGCTGACGGCGCGCGGCGGCTTCGTCACGCCGTTCGACGATAATCTGAACGTCTTCGACCAGTTCACGATCGGCGGTCAGCAGATTCGCGGCTTCAAGCAGAACGGTATCGGTCCGCGTACCGTGGGCACCAACGACGCACTCGGTTCACAGTACTACGCCACGCTTTCGGCAGAGACCAACTTCCCGTTGCCGGGTATTCCGGAAGACATCAATCTTCGCGGCGCGGCCTATGTTGACGCCGGGTCGGCTTGGGGTAACGCCGTGGAAGTCACCGGGACTCAGATCGAGGGCACCGATTTCTCGATCCGCGCTTCGGCGGGTGTAGGTCTGATCTGGAATTCGCCCTTTGGTGATCTCCGGTTCGATTATGCGGTCCCGTTCGCCAAGGAAGATTTCGACGAAACCCAGCGTTTCCGTTTCGGCATCGCCAACACGTTCTGATATCTGTTTCCAGAACTCAAAGCTTAACTGTTCTGGAGAACGGATATGGATCAGAACCAGTTTTTCGGCGCACGGCAGGCGATCCCTCTGGGTGAGCTTGCCGGCCGCATCGGCGCTTCTCTGTCACAGGCCGCGGCGAGCGATCGTCTTGTGGAATCGGTCGCACCGATCTCCCGCGCCGGGCCCAAAGACATCTGTTATATACAATCAAGGAGTTCGGCGGATTATCTGAAGACCTGCCGGGCGGCCGCGATCATCTGCCCCGAAGCGTTGACTCCGTTGCTGCCGGATGGGCTGACGGCGCTGGTATCCAACAATCCGCAGCTCGCCTTTGCCCGCGCTTCGGCGCTGTTGTATCCTGCGGCGATGCGGCCGCAGTCGCTGGTGGGCGATGGCGAGGTTTCGCCGCAGGCTTCGGTGGATGCGACGGCCGCGCTCGAGGCGGGCGTCGAGGTGTCGCCGTTCGCCGTGATCGGGGCGCGCGCGGAAATCGGTGCGGGGAGCCGAATCCTGAGCGGCGCCGTCATCGGCGCGGACGTGAAGATCGGGCGCAATGCGACGATCGGCGCCCATGTCAGCATCACCAACGCGCTCATCGGCAACAATGTCATCATCCATACCGGCGCCAGGATCGGCCAGGATGGCTTCGGCTATGCCGGAAGCCCGACGGGCATGGTCAAGCTGCCGCAGGTCGGACGCGTGATCATTCAGGACGATGTCGAGATCGGCGCCAATACCACGATCGACCGCGGCGCGATGGACGATACCGTGATCGGCGAGGGGACCAAGATCGATAATCTGGTTCAGATCGGCCATAATGTGCAGATCGGTCGTCATTGCGGCATTGTCAGCCAGGTGGGTATCGCCGGCAGCGTGAAGATCGGCGATGGCGTAATGATCGGCGGACAGGCAGGGGTCAATGGTCATCTCGAGATCGGCAGCGGCGTGCAGATTGCCGCGAGAAGCGGCGTTCTCTCGTCGATTGAGCCTGGATCGCGCGTCGGCGGCATTCCGGCGCGTCCGATGAAACTATATCTGCGCGAACTTGCGGAACTGAGCAGACGGGCTCAGACAGGGGGGGACGAGCAAGGTGAATGAGGCTGTGACTAAGACTTTGGAGCACATGGAACTTCTGGAGATTATGAAGTTCCTGCCGCATCGCTATCCGTTTCTGCTGGTCGACAGGATTATCGAGATCGAAGGCGACGACAGCGCGGTCGGCGTCAAGAACGTGACGGCGAATGAACCCCATTTCACGGGACATTTCCCGTCCATGCCGATCATGCCCGGCGTGCTTATTGTCGAGGGCATGGCCCAGACGGCGGGCGCGATCTGTGCGCGCAAGGCCAACGAGGTCGACAATCTGGTCTACTTCATGACCATTGACAATGCGCGCTTTCGCAAGCCAGTGGTGCCGGGCGACCAGTTGCGCTACAAGGTCGTCAAGCACAAGCAGCGCCGTCGGGTGTGGAAATTTCACTGCGAGGCGACGGTCGACGGACATCTCGTCGCGGAAGCTGACATCGGCGCCATGATGGTGCGCAAGGATGAAGAATGAGCAGAATTGCCAGCTCCGCCCGGATCGACCCGAAAGCGGTCGTGGAGGACGGGGCCGTTATCGGTGAGAACGCCATCATAGGACCGTTGTCCTATGTCGGTGCGGATGTTGTGCTGGGCGACGGCGTCCAACTGATGCATCACGCCACGGTGGAGGGCGCGACCCGGCTTGGGCCGGGCTGCCAGGTGTTTCCCATGGCGGTAATCGGCGGCGCGCCGCAGAGCGTGCGCCACGATGCCAGCCAGACCCGGCTCGAGGTCGGCCGGAATTGCATCTTCCGCGAGGGCGTCACGATCAACACCGGTTCGTCGCATGGCGGCGGCATCACGGTCGTTGGCGACGACAACCTGTTTCTGGCCAATTCCCATGTCGGTCATGATTGCCGGATCGGCAATGGCGTCATTCTGTCCAACAATGTCATGATCGGCGGCCACGTCGTCGTGCATGACAAGGTGATCCTCAGCGGCGGCGCCGCGATCCACCAGTTCGTCCAGATCGGCCGGCAGGCCTTCGTGGGGGGGCTGGCCGGCGTGGTAAACGATGTCATCCCCTATGCGATGATCGTCGATAATCCGGCGATGATGGGCGGGCTGAATGTCGTCGGCATGCAGCGCGCCGGCATCGAGCGTGAGGAGATTCATCTCGTCCGCAAGGCTTACAAGACGATTTTCTCTTCGGGTCTGATTCTGGAAAACGCCGAACTGGCGCGCGCGGAATTCGGCGGAAAGAGCGATGCCGTGGACGAGATGCTGCGTTTCATACTCGAACGCGAGGCCGAACGCTCGCTAACGACGCCGGGATCCAGGCGGCGCAAGGGCGCGGCGTGAATTCCGCGGCGGTCTCCGAAAAGGAGCCGATCGCGATCATCGCGGGCAACGGGCTTTTGCCCTTTTATGTGGCGAAGGCGGCGCGCGATGCCGGCCATCGGCCCTTCATCGTGCAGTTGCGCGGCGAGGGCGGAAACGACTGGTCGGGCTTCGAGCAGATGGAAGCTGATCTCGGCGGCTTCCGGCCGGTGGTGATGGCGCTGCGCAAACGCCGCATAGAGAAGATCGTTTTGTCGGGCGGCGTGAACAGCCGGCCTGAACTCCTGAGCCTGCGACCCACGCTTTCGGTGCTCGCCTCCATTCCCGCGATTCTCGCCAAGCTGCGCAGCGGCGGGGATGACAAGGTCCTGCGCATGGTGATCTCGCTGTTCGAAAAGCACGGCTTCGAGGTGGTGGCCGCGCAGTCGATCGCGGGCGACCTGCTTGCGGAGGCCGGCGCGCTTGGCCGGCACGCGCCGGATCGAGAGGCCGAGGGCGATATCGAAGCCGCCGCGCATGCCGCGCGCACGATCGGCGCGATGGATATCGGACAGGGCGCCGTCAGCGTCGGCGGTCGGGTGGTGGCGCTCGAGAGCGCGGAAGGCACCGACCAGATGCTGCAGCGCGTGGCGGCGCTGCGAAAGTCCGGCCGCATCAGCGCCCGGCGTCGCGGCGTTCTGGTGAAGGTGTGCAAGCCGCAGCAGGATCTGCGCGCCGATCTGCCATCGATCGGCGCCAATACGGTGCGATTGGCGGCGGCAGCGGGGCTCTCCGGCATTGCGGTGGAGGCCGGGCGGTCGCTGGTGCTCGGGCGCGAAGAGACGCTGCAGGCGGCCGACGCAGCCGGTCTGTTCGTCTACGGGCTGGAGCCTGACCTTCGATCATAAGGGAGCGGGATGTGGCTTTGAAAATCGGGATTGTGGCCGGCGAGGTTTCGGGCGACCTTCTGGGCGCGAACCTCGTCGCCGCGCTCAAGTTGGCGCATGGCGGGCCGGTGGATCTCGTCGGCGTCGGCGGCGACGGCCTTGCCGGGGAGGGGCTGAGTTCGCTGTTTGACTACAGCGAATTGTCGATCATGGGGTTTACCCAGGTGATCGGCCGTCTGCCGCAATTGCTGCGCCGCATCCGTCAGACCGCCGATGCGCTGATCGCGGCGAAACCGGACATCATCGTCATCATCGACAGCCCGGACTTCACCCACCGCGTGGCAAGGCGCGTGCGCGCCGCAGCACCGGATATCCCGATCGTCGATTATGTCTGCCCGAGCGTATGGGCGTGGAAGGAATATCGCGCGCGCGACATGCTGGCCTATGTCGACCACGTGCTGGCGGTGCTGCCCTTCGAGCCGGCGGCGATGGAGCGGCTCGGCGGGCCGCCGACCACCTTTGTCGGCCACCGGCTGACCGAGGAGCCGGGCGTGCTTGCGGCCCGCCGTCAGAACCGGCTTGAACGGTCGCGGTCGAAGCCGACCATCATGCTGCTGCCTGGTTCGCGCAAATCCGAGATCAGTGCGCTCGCGCCGGTGTTTCGTGATGTCGCCGCGACGTTCGCGGCGCGCAATGACGGGTGTCGCATTATCCTGCCGACGGTGACGCGGAGGGAGCAGCAGGTGCGCGCGGCAATCGCAGACTGGCCGGTGCAGCCGGAGCTTTTCGTCGGCGAGGAGGCCAAGTGGAAGGCCTTCGCCATGGCCGATGCCGCGGTCGCCGCCTCGGGCACCGTGATGCTGGAACTGGCGCTTTCGGGCATTCCCGCCGTCTCCGCCTACAAGGCGGATTTCATTGGCCGTTTCATGCTGAACAAGATCACCGTATGGTCGGCATCGCTGCCGAACCTGATCGCCGACGCGCCGCTGGTGCCGGAATATTTCAACGACACGATCCGCGCCGGCGCGCTGGTGCGCTGGATGGAGCTTCTGACGAAGGACAGTTTCCAGCGGCGCGGCATGATCGAAGGCTTCGAGCGCGTTATCGCGCTGATGCAGACTGACGTCCCGCCCGGCGCGCGTGCGGCGGCCATCGTTCTCGATGTGCTGGCGGAAAAGGGAATTGTGAGGTAGGCCGCCCGCCGTCGGTTGTTCCCTGCAAGACACAAAAAAGGCCGGTCGCTGGACCGGCCTTTATCATCTCGCCAAGCGCAAATCAGCGCTTGGAAATTTCCACGAAATCGCGTTCGGGGGCGCCGGTGTAGAGCTGGCGCGGGCGGCCGATGCGCTGTTCCGGATCCTCGATCATTTCCGCCCACTGCGCGATCCAGCCGACGGTGCGCGCCAGCGCGAACAGCACGGTGAACATGGTGGTGGGGAAGCCCAGCGCCTTCAGCGTGATACCGGAATAGAAGTCGATATTCGGGTAGAGCTTCTTCTCGATGAAGTACTCGTCCGTCAAAGCGATCTTTTCCAGTTCCATCGCAACGTCCAGCAGCGGATCGTCCTTGATGCCGAGTTCCTTGAGAACTTCATGGCAGGTCGTCTGCATGATCTTGGCGCGCGGATCGTAGTTCTTGTAGACGCGGTGACCGAAGCCCATCAGGCGGAAGGGATCGTCGCGGTCCTTGGCGCGGTTGATATATTCCGGGATGCGATCGACCGAGCCGATCTCCTGCAGCATGTTGAGCGCCGCCTCGTTGGCGCCGCCATGAGCCGGACCCCACAGGCAGGCGATGCCAGCCGCGATGCAGGCGAACGGATTGGCGCCCGAGGAACCGGCAAGCCGCACGGTCGAGGTCGAGGCGTTCTGCTCGTGATCGGCGTGCAGGATGAAGATGCGGTCGAGCGCGCGCGAAAGAATCGGGTTGACCTTGTATTCCTCGCACGGCGTGGCGAAGCACATGTGCAGGAAATTGGCGGCGTAGCCGAGGTCGTTGCGCGGATACACGAAGGGCTCGCCGACGTGGTACTTGTAGGCCATGGCCGCGATCGTCGGGATCTTGGCGATCATGCGGATGCTGGCGATCTCACGCTTGTAGGGATCGGAGATGTCGATCGAGTCGTGGTAGAAGGCAGACATGGCTCCAACGGCGCCGCAGATGATGGCCATGGGATGGGCATCACGGCGGAAACCGGTAAAGAGCCTCGTGAGTTGATCGTGAATCATCGTGTGATGGGTCACGCGGAAATCAAAATCCTTCTTCTGCGTGGCCGTCGGCAGTTCGCCGAACAGCAGCAGATAGCAGACTTCCAGGAAGTCGGCGTTTTCGGCGAGCTGGTCGATCGGATAGCCGCGGTGCAGCAGAATGCCGTTGTCGCCGTCGATATAGGTGATCTTGGATTTGCACGACGCCGTCGAGGTGAAACCCGGGTCGTAGGTGAACATGCCCGATTGCTTGTAGAGCGACGCGATGTCGATGACCTTGGGGCCGAACGTGCCTTCTTCCACCGACAGCTCGAATTCCTGACCGTCGAGTTTTAGTTTTCCAGTTTCCGTCATCCTATCCTCCAAATTTCCGGCGCGAATACGCTGTCGAAGCCAATCGGGATTTTCATTAGCTATAGGATTGGCAGGGTGTTGCCAAGCCGACGAAGCCGCGCGGCGGGTGATGAGTAATATCTGCGTTTAGCAAGTTTTACGGGGTTTAGAAAAGGAAAATTTTGCTTCTGCCGCCAGCGCTTGCATTGCAATCGATTAGCATTGGCCACAACATGTAAAAGTTGTGGGGTGGCGATTGCGGATGCGCGGGAGCGGGGCAGGCACGAGCGAGATAGACGGTGCGGAGAGCCGACGCGCGGCGTCCGCCCGGTTTCGTGCGGCCTTCAGAAAGCGCCAACCGAAAGGCGAGCGCGAGGCCGGTTTTCATCAGCGTGACGCGGGCCGGGCAGGGCGGTTCGATATAGCCGCACTGTGGCGCGAGGAGCAGGCATTCGGTCGTCCGTTCCTCATGGTGCCGGTGGCGCTGGCAGCGGGAATAGGCTGGTGGTTTTCGCTCGCCGAGAGCCCGTCTTCGCTGGGCCTTGGCATCTATTGCGGTCTGGCGGTGTGCGCGGCCGTCTTGCTGCGCAACGGCAGAGGCTTGCTGCCCGCTGTCAGCGCCTGCATCGCGCTGTTCCTCTGCGGCGCGCTGCTTGCTGAGACAGAGACGGCGCGGCGCGCCACTGTGATGCTCGATTCGCCCGTGACCACCCATATCACCGGCGTCGTTGAGAGCCGTGAGCCGACGGAAACCGGCTGGCGCTACGTAGTGCAGGTGACGGCGACGGACGACCCCGTGATCCATCGTCCGCCCGAACGCGTCACGCTTGTCGCCCGCGGCAATTTGCCGCCTGTTGGCATCGGCCACGCCATTCAGGGGCTTGGCCGGTTGCTGCCGCCTTCCGCGCCGGTCATGCCCGGCCTGGTTGATTTCGGGTTCCTGTCCTATTTCGACGGCATCGGCGCGGTGGGTTTCTTCTATGGGCCGCCGGCGGATGTCGGCGCCGCGCCCGCGCCGGGCCTCAAAGCGCGGGCGGGTTTTGCGATCGAGCGGATACGCGACGGCATTGCGGGTCGCATTCGTGCGGTGCTTGCGGGCGACACCGGCGCCTTTGCCAATGCGATCATTACCGGCGAACGCCGGGCGCTGAGCGACGACATGCTCGATGCACTGCGCAATGCCGGTCTTGCCCACATCATTGCCATTTCCGGCCTGCACATGGCGCTGGCCGCGGGCATTTTCTTCTCCAGCCTCAGGCTGTTGCTGGCGCTGTCGCCGCGGGCCGCCGAGGCGGTTTCGACGAAGAAAATCGCAGCGGCCGCAGCGATTGCGGCGGCGCTGTTCTATCTGCTGATCTCGGGCATGCAGGTTTCCGCCGAACGGGCCTTCGTCATGCTGGCGGTGATGCTGGCGGCGGCGATCTTCGACCGGCCGGCGATCAGCCTGCGAAATGTGGCGCTCGCCGCGCTCGTGATCCTAATCGTGACGCCCGCCGAAGTGGTGGGGCCGGGCATGCAGATGTCCTTTGCCGCCACGCTCGCGCTGATCGCGGGCTATGGCGCATGGCAGCGCCGGCCCGCTGAAGGACTTCGCCAAAGCCGGGGACCGCTCCGCTGGCTCTGGATCGCAGCCTCCGGCATCGTCCTCACCGCGCTGATCGGCGGATTGTCGACAACGCCCTTCGCCATCCATCACTTTTCGCGTATTGCCGGCTACGGGCTCCTCGGCAATCTGCTCGCCATGCCGGTCGTCACCTTTATCGTCATGCCGGCGGGCTTGTTGTCGCTCATCGCCATGCCGCTCAACCTTCACGCGCCGTTTCTGGTCGTCATGGGCTGGGGGCTTGATTGGGTGATGCGGGCGGCGACATGGGTCGACGGCCTCGGCGGTGCGTTCACGACCGGTCGCGCTCCGGAGGGATTTCTGCTGTTGTTCCTGGCCGGCTTCCTGCCGCTCGTGCTGTTGCGCACGCGGCTGCGGCTTTTCGGCGTGATCCCGATGGCGGTTTCCTTCGCGCTGATTTCATGGCCGCGCGAGCCTTCGCCGCCGCAAATCCTGGTGGCGGATGATGGCAACCTCGTCGCATTCGTCACCGGCGATGTCGCGGCGCTCACCACGAAGCGGCCGCCATCCTTCGTGTTCGAGCAATGGGAAAAGGCGCTTGCGCTCGCAGAGACGCTGCCGCCTGTGGACGAAAACACGCTGGTGCTGGATGAGGAGGATCGCTTCGCGCGGCTGGAAGCAGCGGATATGGCGAGCGCCGCGCGGGCGCTCCGCGATACGATCACCGAAGCAGGTCGAACGCCCGGCATCTTCCACTGCAAGAAGGATGCATGGTGCTACGGGCTTTTCATGGAACTCAGGCTCATGACGGTCGACCGGCCGGCCTTTGCCGGCCTTGCCTGCGATAATGCCGATATCGTTGTCAGTCGCTACCGCCCCGGTTTCCAGACCTGCCGCTCCGGCGCATACCTAATCACGCCGGCGATGCGCCGCCAGCACGGCGCCTTCCAATTCACGCTGCCGCCGGCTGGCAGTCGAATTACGGGCGATGGCGACATACGGCGCTTGGTTGCGGAGCCGGACGGGGGCGGGGCAATCGTTCAGCAAGCAAGCAATGCCAATCCGCCGAGAGAAGGCAAAGCGGACGCTGCGGCTGCGCCGCCCACGGCAGCAAAACCGCCCTGCGGCCCCATGACGCTCTCAGTCAGCACGTCGGTCAGAGCGCTGACGCGCCCGTGGAACAGGCACCGGCTCTATGACTGGCGCTCCGGCGAATACCTGCCGGTCATCGCGGTTCCTGAGACCCTGACCTTCAGTGGTAACGGCGGATCAGGCCGACAAGCTTGCCCTGCACCTTGACCTGGTTTGCCGAAAAAATGCGGGTCTCGTAAGCGGGGTTGGCCGCTTCCAGGGCGATCGACGCGCCCTTGCGGCGGAACCGCTTCAGCGTCGCTTCCTCGTCATTGACCAGCGCCACGACGATATCGCCGGGCGAGGCGGTGGAGATGTTGCGGATGATCACGGTGTCGCCGTCGAAAATCCCGGCCTCGATCATCGAATCGCCCTGCACCTCCAGCGCGTAATGTTCGCCCGCGCCCAGCATCTCCGCCGGCACGGTGATCTGATGGGTGTTTTCCTGGATCGCCGAAATCGGCACGCCGGCGGCAATCCGGCCCATGACCGGAATACCGGTCGAGCCGCTGTCATTGGCGCCGGCCGGCGCCTTCGGCTCTTCCTGTTTCTTGCCGAGCGAGCCCTCGATCACGCTTGGCGAAAAGCCCCGGCGCGGCTGCTGGCCGATGACGCTGTCCGGCATGCGCAGGATTTCCAGCGCCCGGGCGCGGTTGGGGAGCCGGCGAATGAAGCCGCGTTCCTCCAGCGCGGTGATCAACCGGTGAATGCCGGATTTCGACGCGAGGTCCAGCGCTTCCTTCATTTCGTCGAAGGATGGCGGAATACCGGTCTCTTTCATCCGTTCATGAATGAAATACAGCAATTCCTGTTGTTTGCGTGTCAGCATTTCCTGCCCCTGGCCCTTCGAAACAAATCCAGAACGAATATACATGTTCTCACTGTGTTCCGCAAGTCCGCCCCCAGGCCCGGCAATCAAGGGGTTTCGCACCGCCGATGCGGCTCGGGCGCCGAATCGACAAACCGGCAGGCCGGTCTCGTCTCAAAAGCCATTCCATGCCGAAAGCCGTCCATTTGGAAGCCGGAGCGCGTGCCGGGCGACTTGCCAATTTATGTGCCGCGGGCGATAAACCGGCGAGCGTGACCGGGCCACTGGATCGATCTGGAGTGAAACATGAAAATCGCGGTTGCCGGTATCGGCTATGTCGGGCTTTCGAACGCGGTCCTGCTGGCGCAGAACCACGAGGTGGTGGCGATCGATATCGATCCGGGGCGGGTGGATGCACTGAATGCCGGCAGGAGCCCGATCGTTGACAGTGAGATCGAGCGCTATCTGGCGGAAAAGCCGCTGCGGCTGAAGGCGACAACCGAAGCGGCGGCAGCCTATCGCGATGCGGATTTCGTGATCGTTGCCACGCCGACCAATTACGATCCCGAGACCAATCACTTCGACACCTCGTCGGTGACCAGGGTTATAAGTGATGTGCTGGCCTCGGGCAGCGCCGCCACGATCATCATCAAATCCACCGTACCCGTAGGCTTTACCGACCGCACGCGGCTTGCCTTTCAAAGCGACCGCATCATCTTCTCCCCGGAATTCCTGCGCGAGGGGCGGGCGCTCTACGACAACCTCAATCCTTCGCGGATCGTCATCGGCGAGCGTTCCGCCCGGGCGGAGACCTTTGTCGGCCTTCTGGTCGAAGGCGCGCTGAAGAAGGATGTTCCCGTGCTCTACACCGGGGCGTCGGAGGCCGAGGCGATCAAGCTTTTCGCCAACACCTATCTCGCCATGCGCGTCGCCTATTTCAACGAACTCGACAGCTATGCCGTCACCCACGGCATGGATTCGCGGCAGATCATCGAGGGCATCGGCCTCGATCCGCGCATCGGCGACCATTACAACAACCCATCCTTCGGCTATGGCGGCTACTGCCTTCCCAAGGACACAAGGCAGCTTCTGGCCAATTATTCGGAGGTGCCGCAGAACCTGATTCGCGCCATCGTCGACGCCAATACCACCCGCAAGGACTTCATCGCCGAACGCATCATCGCGCTGAAGCCGAAGTCGGTCGGCATCTACCGGCTGGTGATGAAGGCGGGTTCCGACAATTTCCGCCAATCCTCCGTTCAGGGCATAATGAAGCGGATCAAGGCCAAGGGCATACCGGTCACCGTCTACGAACCGGCGCTGAAGGACGATTCCTTCTTCAATTCGCCTGTGAGCAGGGATCTGGACGCTTTCAAGAACAATGCCGACCTGATCGTTGCGAACAGAATGACCGATGAAATCCGCGATGTCGCCGAAAAGGTCTTCACCCGCGACCTTTTCGGCGCCGACTGATCGGCCGCAACCGCGTCACGAGAAACCTGAGCCGGCGACCATCAATCTGCGGCTCTCCGGCGCCGACGTAACATCGCCGCCGGCGTTTTCCTGTCCGGTTTCGCTCGCAAGAGCATCCACATGTCTACCGCTTCCGCGCTATCAATTTTTGTCAGTCTGCCGTGTTGACCCGTTTATTACTAACTGGTAGGTAATGACCAAGTTCAGGGAGGAATTCTATGGCTGATACCAATCGTATCGGGATCATCATGCACGGCGTCACCGGCCGCATGGGAATGAACCAGCATCTTATCCGCTCGGTGCTCGCGATCCGCGATCAGGGCGGTCTGCGTTTGAGTGACGGCTCGCTTGTGATGCCGGACCCGATCATCGTTGGCCGCAATGCCGCCAAGATCGAGGAACTGGCGAAGCGCCACGGCGTTGCGCGCGTCACCACCGATCTCGATGCGGCGCTTGCCGACCCTTACAATGTCATCTTCTTCGATGCCGCCTCCACCAAACTGCGTCCGACGTTGCTGAAAAAGGCGATCGACGCGGGCAAGCATGTCTATTCCGAAAAGCCGGTTTCCGAGGGGTTGGAAGAGGCCGTCGAGATCGCCCGCTATGCCAAGGAAAAGGGCGTCAAGAACGGCATCGTCCACGACAAGCTCGACCTGCCGGGCCTCGTCAAGCTGAAGCGGCTGCGCGACAACGGCTTCTTCGGCAAGATCCTGTCGGTGAAGGGCGAATTCGGCTACTGGGTCTTCACCGGCGAGGACCAGCCGGCGCAGCGCCCGAGCTGGAACTACCGCGCCGAGGATGGCGGCGGCATGGTTTCCGACATGCTCTGCCACTGGCGCTATGTGCTGGACAATGTCATCGCCCCGGTAAAGTCGGTCTCCTGCACCACCGCGACCCATATCCCGACCCGCATCGATGAGCAGGGCAGGGAATACAAGGCAACCGCCGATGACGCCGCCTATGCGACCTTCATGCTGGAAGGCGATATCGTCGCGCATATCAATTCAAGCTGGTGCACCCGCGTTCGCCGCGACGATCTCGTAACCTTCCAGATCGACGGCACCCACGGCTCCGCCGTTGCCGGGTTGCACAAGTGCTACAGTCAGCACCGCGCCAATACGCCGAAGCCGGTGTGGAACCCCGACGAACCGCAGAAGATGAACTTCTTCGAGGACTGGCAAGAGGTGCCGGACAACACCGTCTTCGACAATGGCTTCAAGGTGCAGTGGGAGCAGTTCCTGCGCCATGTGCTGGAGGACGGTCCCTGGGCCTATACGCTGACCGAGGGCGCCAAGGGCGTGCAGCTCGCTGAAGCCGGCTACAAGAGCGCGCGCGAACGCCGCTGGGTCGACCTCGAAGATCTGGGAATCTGATCATGACCGCTATCAAGCTTCCGACCGCTTCCGGCGGCATCGAGACCTTCTCCTTTTCCGGTGCCAGCGTGACGCCGGACAGGGGGCCGTGGAACCGCAAGGTGTTTGCCGCCGCGCACGTGGTGGTCGATCCGCTCGCTGACAACAATCCCTGGTCCGACTGCAATGTTGACTGGGACCGGACGCTCGCCTTCCGCCATCACCTCTGGTCGCTCGGCTTCGGCGTGGCCGAGGCCATGGACACCGCCCAGCGCGGCATGGGCATGGACTGGCCGACCTCTCTGGAGCTGATCCAGCGTTCCGTGAAGGAAGCGAAAGCCGGCGGTCATTCGATTGCTTGCGGCGCGGGCACCGACCACCTCGACCCGGCCGATGCGAAGACCATCGATGACGTGATCGCGGCCTACGAAATGCAGTGCGAGGCGGTCGAAGCCACCGGCGGTCAGGTGATCTTGATGGCCTCGCGCGCGCTTTGCAAGGTCGCGAACAGCGCCGACGATTACGCCCGCGTTTATGGCCGCATTCTATCGGGCCTGAAGCAGCCGGCCGTGCTGCACTGGCTCGGAGAGATGTTCGACCCGGCGCTGGAAGGCTATTGGGCGAGCGCCGATCACATGGCGGCGATGGATACCTGCCTGAAGGTGATTGCGGACAATGCCGACAAGGTTGACGGCATCAAGATCTCGCTGCTTTCGGCCGAAAAGGAAATCGCCATGCGCCGCCGCCTGCCGGATGGCGTAAAGATGTATACCGGCGATGATTTCAACTATCCGGAGCTGATCGCCGGCGACGACCAGGGTTACAGCCACGCGCTTCTCGGCATTTTCGATCCGATCGCTCCCGTGGCGGCCACCGGGCTTGCTGCGCTGGCGAAGGGCGACATGCAGCGCTGGGGCGCGGTGATGGAGCCGACCGTGCCGCTGTCGCGCCATATCTTCAAGGCGCCGACGCGCTACTACAAGACCGGCGTCGTGTTCCTGGCCTATCTGATGGGCCATCAGGACCATTTCACCATGCTCGGCGGCCAGCAGAGCGCCCGCTCGGCGCAGCACCTGGCCGAGATCGTGCGCCTTGCCGATGCGGCTGGGCTGATCGCGGATACCGAGATGGCCGCAGCCCGCACCGCGCGGGTGATGGCCACCCACGGCATCGGGGTCTGACGGCATGGCGGTGATCACCCCCGAAAGGCTTTCGCTGAACACAGCGACCACGCGGGCACAGTGGAAACTCGATCAGGCGATCGAAGGCTGCGCCCGTCACGGTTTCGGCGGCCTGTCGCCATGGCGCGACCAGTTGCAGGCGCTTGGCGTCGACAAGGCCGCGCGCCAGATCCGCGATGCCGGGCTTGCTGTTTCCGGCCTTTGCCGCGGCGGCTGGTACACGGCCGAAGGCGCGCTGACGGATGCCGTTCTGGCCGACAACCGCCTCGCTGTCGATGAGGCCGCGACCATCGGCGCTGAATGCCTTGTCATGGTCGTCGGCGGCCTGCCGAAGGACAGCCGCGATATCGATGGCGCCCGCGCCATGATCGAGGAAGGGCTGGCGAAGACACTCGACTATGCTCGCACCGCAAACGTGAAGATCGCCATCGAGCCGCTGCATCCGATGTATGCGGCCGACCGCGCCGCGGTGAACACGATGGCGCAGGCGCTCGACATCTGCGACCGGCTCGGCGACGGCATCGGCGTTGCCGCCGACGTCTACCACATCTGGTGGGACCCTGCGGTGAAGGCCCAGATCACCCGCGCGGGGAAGGCGCGGCTGTTGGCGTTTCACCTTTGCGACTGGCTGGTGCCGACCACCGACATGCTGAACGACCGCGGCATGATGGGCGATGGCGTCATCGATATCCCGGACCTGCGCGCAGCCGTGGAGGCCGAGGGCTTTGCTGGACTGAATGAGGTTGAGATTTTTTCAGCGGAGAACTGGTGGAAGCGCGATCCGGACGCGGTGATGGAAGTCATCATCGAACGCGCCGCCGGCTGCTGCTGAGTTTGAATTACCTGTTTGCGCAGGCAGGCGGTCGGAAGGCCGGGGGAGGAGCAAGAGGAGCGCTTCCCCGGCGGATCGGCCGAAAACTGCGGAATCTGGTCGCTTGACACGAGGTCAGGCGCCCGTAACCTACTATCCAGTAGTCAAGGGAGGAGACTATCATGTCCATGATTTCGAAGCTGGCTGTTTCCGCAGCCGCAATCGCGATGTTCGCCGCCAGCGCGGCCACCGCCCAAACCTGGCAGCCCGACCGGCCGATCAACATCATCGTGCCGTGGTCGGCGGGTGGTTCGACCGACCAGGTCACCCGCGTGGTGGCCCCGATCCTTGCCGACGCGCTTGGCACGGAAGTCGTCGTGGTCAACCAGCCGGGCGCGTCCGGCTCGATCGGCACCAAGGCGGCGACTGATGCCCCGCGTGACGGCTATACCTGGACCGCGAACGCAATCGCCAACAATGCCACCTATGCCGTTTCCGGCCTTCTGGAAGAATCCAACATCGATGATTACCGGATCTACCTGCATGTCGCCAACGCGCCGCTGATCTCGGTCAACTCCGATGCGCCCTACAAGGATTTCGCCGAACTGATGGAAGCGATGAAGACCGGCGATGTGACCGTCGGCACCGCCGGCGTCACCTCCTCCGGCGGCACGGCCTTTGCCACGCTGCAGGATGCGATGGGCGGCGAATTGTCGGCGCGCATGGTCGCCTATGATGGCGGCAATCCGGCCGTTATCGCCGCGGCTTCCGGCGAGGTCGACATGACGACCCAGCTTGCCGTGGAGCAGACCGAAATGATCAAGGCCGGCCGTCTGCGTCCGCTCGCCGTGCTCTCCGACACGCCGCTCGAAATCGAAGGCATCGACCCGGTTCCGCCGGTCACCAAATGGCTCGATATCGATGTCGCTCCGGACTATTTCGGCGTCTTCATCCCGAAGGGCGCGCCGCAGGAGGTCTATGACACGGTCGATCAGGTCTGGGCCGACAAGGTGATGAACTCCGAGGCGCTGAAGAAATATGCCAATGAGCGCGGCGCGAGCTTTGCGCCGAGCTATGGCGACGAGGCCCGCGCCCGCGCCATTCCGGTTGCGACCAACGAGGCCTGCGCCTTGAAGGCCCGCGGCGAGGCGGTCAAGGACCCGTCCGAAGTCGGCCTGACCTGCCCGGAATAAGGCTGCCAAAGAGCGAGGCCTTGGCGATATAAAATCTCCCCCCTTGAGGGGGAGATGCCCCGACAGGGGCAGAGAGGGGTGAACCCTCTCGATAGGGTCGGAGCTTGCGGTTTTTAGGGCTTACGCCCTTTACCCCTCTCTGTCGCTTTCGCGACATCTCCCCCTCAAGGGGGGAGATTGTTGGTGGAGAGGCTCGCTGAGAACGCCAAGCCTTGGTCCGCTGAAAGGCCGCGCGAGTAGCCTATCGGGCGTTGCGACCATAAAAAAACAAACCGGGGCGGCGGTGCCGCCGCCTCATCCCGTTTCCTCGGAGGCTTCATGCTGAAAATCCGCTCCGTCGACATTGCCGTCTCGACCATCCTGCTCGCCGTCGGGATTGCCCAGCTCATTGGCGGCTACACCATGGACCGGCTGGAAGTCCGGCACATTCCGCCGGCAAGCTTCCCGGGCCTGCTGCCGATCGTGCTTGGCATCGCCATGACCATCGTGGCCGGCCTTCAACTCATCGGCCTCCTGCGCAGCCGGGATGGCGACGACGAGCGCCGGGCGAGCGGCATGGTGACCCGCGAGGAACTGGTGCGGCTTTCCGGGCTCATTGCCCTTTGCGCGATCTATGCGATCGTGCTGGTCGGGCGCGTGCATTTCTGGGTGGCGAGCAGCCTGTTCGTCGCCACCTTCATCCTGGCTTTCGAGTTTTCGCCCGGCATGCCGCGGCGCGCCATGATCATCACCATCGCCCGCGCGCTGGTGATTGCGATCGTCTTCGGCGGCGCGGTGTCATACCTCTTTGAAGATCTGTTTCTGGTGCGCCTGCCATGACCCCCGTGATCGACGCGCTCGCCAGCGCCTTTTCCGAACTCACCACGCCGATGATGCTGTTCAACGTCGTCTGGGCGACGCTGCTCGGCATCTTCGTCGGCGCGCTTCCCGGCCTGACGGCGACGATGGGCGTGGCACTCCTGACGACGCTCACCTATTCGCTCGACAGAAACACCGCGATCATGGTGCTGATCTGCATGTATGTCGGCGCGATCTATGGCGGCTCGCGCAGCGCCATCCTGCTCAATATTCCGGGAACGCCGGCGAGCGCCGCCACCGCGCTCGACGGCTTTCCGCTGGTGCGCAAGGGCAAGGGCTCGCTCGCCATGGCGATCGCCACGCTGGGCTCGATGCTCGGCACGCTGGTCGGCATCGCCATGCTGGTGTTGATCGCGCCGCCGCTCGCGGAAGCCGCCTTCGGCTTCGGCTCCTATGAATTCTTCTGGCTGGCGCTGTTCGGCATCATCATCTCCGGCCAGCTCACCCATTCCGGCGAACCGCTGAAGGGCTATATGGCCGGCCTGATCGGCCTGTCGGTGGCGATGATCGGCTCGGAAGGAATTCATTCCTATGTCCGCTTCAATTTCGGCATCCAGCAGATGAATGGCGGGATCGAACTGATTCCGGCCATGGTCGGGGCGTTCGGTTTTGCCGAAGTGCTGTTCGCTATGACGCTGCCGGCGGCCGAACTCGCCCGCAGCAAATCCGTGCCGGCGCCACTGAAGGAGCTGTTCTCCAGCGTCTGGCGCTACAAGCGTACGGTGCTGGAATCCGGCATCATCGGCACGCTGGTCGGCATCATTCCGGGCGTCGGCGAGGATATCGGCGCCTGGGGCTCCTATGCCGCGGCCAAGCGCCATTCGAAGGAGCGCGACGAATTCGGCAAGGGCAGCCAGGAAGGGCTGATCGCGGCAGAAACGGGCAATTCCGCGGTGGTGCCCGGCTCGCTGATCCCGACGCTGACACTCGGCGTGCCGGGCTCGGCATCGGCCGCCGTGCTGATCGCGGCGCTGTTCCTGCATGGCGTGCGCCCCGGGCCGATGATCATGTTCGACCAGCCCGACATGATCTACACCATTGCCGTGATGCTGATCTTCGCCACGATCGCCATGGGCGTGTTCGGCATGGCGCTGACGCCGCTCTTCGTCAGGGTGCTTCAGATCCCGCGCACGATCCTGATGCCGATGGTGTTCACCCTCTGCGTCATCGGTCCCTATGCACTGTCCCAGCGGATTTTCGATATCTGGGTGATGTTCGCCTTCGGCGTCGGCGGCTATATCCTGCGCCGCCTGAACTACCCGATGGCGCCGCTGGTGCTCGGCATTATCCTCGGTGCGCTGCTGGACAAGAGCTTGCGACGCGGGCTGATCCTGTCCAATGGCGATATCACCGCCTTCTTCACGCGGCCCGTTTCGGCCGGTTTCGCGGTGCTGATCGCGCTCACCATCCTGTTCTCGATTCCCGCCGTCCGCCGGTTTGCAAGCTTCAAACGCTGGCGCGGCGATGCTAACGGGGAAGACGCGAAGACGAAATAGGGAGAAACGGGCGTGGCGAGGCGGACAGCGGTAAAGACGAAACGGGGAACGCGCGATGCGGAGGCTTCGCGCGCGGCAATCCTCCAGGCGGCGCTCGACGAATTCTCGTCGGTCGGCTATGACGGCGCCCGCGTCGACCGCATCGCCGCCGAGGCCGGCCTGTCGAAACCGCTGCTCTACGACTATTTCGGCGACAAGGACGAGCTCTACAAGGCAGCGTTGCGCGAGGCCTATGTGCAGATTCGCGCCGGCGAGGAAAAGCTGGCGCTCGAGGCGCTGTCGCCGGAGGATGCGGTCGGGGCGCTGGTGATGTTCACCATGACCCATTTTCGCACCCGGCCCTGGTTCATCACCATGCTGAACACCGAGAACCTGCGGCAGGGCTCCTCCGTCGGCAAGATCGGCGACCGGCGCGAGATCCAGTCGAAGCTTCTGATCAAGCTTGAGGAAGTGCTCAAACGGGGTTGGAAAGACGGGGTTTTCCTGCGGAAGGCCGAGCCGGTGGAAGTCTATCTGAT
>MDSV01145963.1_pt1 | contig 38106 bp, 38 predicted proteins | sample 810851 | NCBI WGS metagenome assembly MDSV01 (sample SAMN05326640, study PRJNA326480) | marine metagenome | isolation source: seawater | place: Atlantic Ocean: North East | collected 2012 | reverse complement strand
TAATGAATAAACTCTTTCCCATTAACGTATTTCAATATACTAAAACCTTACTTCACACTCTGCAGTCGTTTTATCTGAATCAAAATTAGGATCAATTGAATTAAAACGTTCGTAGAGAGTATTGTTTTCTTTATTTATGAAAGTGGTAAGCAGATTTGCGACAGGCCCTCCAATAAAATAAACCATTGTTATATAATTATCTGTTTCGGTTAATATTAAATTTTTAAAATTGTGATTATGGGTAGTTGTATTAGACTCAAAATATTCATAACTACCTTCATTGTAAACACTTCTTGTATAAGTAGTTGTTTCAACTCCGTTAGGATTGTCTAGATTTACGCTATTGCAAATATATTGCTCTGAAAAAGCAAAAGACAAAAATAAACTATATAAAAATATGCCTGAAAAACAACTCATTTAGAACTCCCTTATTTATGTTAAAAATAAGACGAAGTTAAACAGGTTATTCTTTCAGTTAACTTTTTAACTCGTATTTTATTTATTTTTTGTATATTCCAATGCAAACAAGGGGTAAGGAAATGAAGAAAAATAATATTTTACTTTCATTTGTGAAATGATATGGTTTCAATAGAAGTTTTAGTTGAAACGTTAAAAATTGTAGCTACGGCATCTATTTTTTTTGTTTGGTTTATACGATATGATAATATTAAGAAAGAATTTAAAGAGTACGGCTACCCTAGTTGGTTTAGAGATTTAATTGGAATACTGAAAATATCATTTGTAATTATGTTCCATTCATCAAATTGCTATGTAAATATCATAGGATACTTGGGATTCTCAATCCTAATGCTTGGTGCAGTTTTTACGCATATAAAAATTAGACATGGTTTTGGAGAAACGATTGCATCTATCAGTATGCTATGTATCACTCTTTTTTTATTGTACTTCTCAATTTGTACTGAATAGATGATAGATATTTATGTTGTAATAGTAGTATTAATTCAAATGGCTTTAATTTTTGAATTTTTTCTTTATCTCTATGTTTCCTATCAAGCCAAATAATGAATAAACTCTTAAATAAAGGATCTTTATGTTAAAAAAAGATAAATCTATAAATGTGTTTGGTAAAAAGCTAAGCATCTGTTGCAATAATCTTAAAACCGGTTTTTTTAGGAATGGTATGTGTGATACTTGCAAAGAAGACCAAGGCGTACATACAGTATGTGTTTTAGCTACTGATGAATTTCTAAAATTTAGCAAATCAGTTGGAAATGATTTATCAACACCTAGATTAGAGTTTCAATTTTTAGGAGTAAAGCCAGGCGATCGTTGGTGCTTATGCGCTTTACGTTGGAAGCAGGCATATGATAATGGAATGGCTCCTCCAGTATTCCTGGAGTCTACGCATATAAATACACTTAAGTTAGTTAATTTTAATATATTGCAGGAGTATGCTGTAAATTAAAGCCAAATAATGAATAAACTCTTTAACATTAATATATTTGGCAAAAAATTTTGTAAATTCCAATTCAAACAAGGGATAGAGATATGATATCTATAAACAAGATTATTTTAATGTGTTTATTTGGCTTGATATTTAGTTACGAGTATTTAGGGAATCAAAATGATATTTTTCGTGAAAATTTAATTCTACAGGAAAATAGATACCGCGATGAAAATGAGCTTTTAGAGTTTGTTGAATTAATCTTACATACTCACCTTGTTCCTGGATTGTCAATTTCTATAGTTAAGGATGATGCTATTGTATGGGAGAAACAGTTGGGTTATGCAAATATTGCTGATGATATTCTTGTAGATGAGAGTACTATGTTTATTATATCATCTATTTCAAAAACTATAACGGTAACAGCCTTAATGCAATTATATGAAAGTGGGCTATTTAATCTAGATGATGATATTAATAGTTATTTACCATTTAATGTTATTCATCCAGACTATCCTCTTGTTCCTATTACTTTTAGAATGCTTCTCGCTCATTCATCTGGAATTCGAGATAATTGGAGTATTATGACGTATTATGACGGAGATTCTGATTTAGAATTAAGTTATTATCTTAATCAATATTTTAGTCCTGGAGGTGATTTTTATAACACTAATTTAAATTTCACTGATTCAATGCCTGGTACAGGTTATGACTATAGTAATAATGGGGCAGCGTTAGTAGGGTTGCTTGTTGAAGAAATATCAGATCAGTCATTTAATGACTATTGCATTGAAAATATATTTGAACCCCTTTCAATGAATAATGCATTTTGGTTCTTATCAGAAATTAATAATCTTGATCAAGTTGCATTGCCTTATCAAAATACAGGAGGTTCTGGAAACTCTTGTTTTGAGATTGGTTGTGGAAAAAATGATCCAGGTAATTGCGCTTGTGATTTTTATTGTGTTAATTGGGGAGATTGTTGCTCAGATTATGATGAGGTTTGTGGTGAAAATGGAATAGGCGGTAATCCTGAGAATTTAATTGAACGTGAAAATTACGGATACGCTGATTATCCATCAGGTCAGCTCAGAACAACATCAAATAATTTAGCTATTTTTATGGGCGCCTATATGAATGGTGGTAGTTATAATGGAGTAAGAATTTTAGAATCTGAAACAATTGAACTTATTAAAACTATTCAATATCCAACGATAAATTCAAAGCAGGGTTTAATATGGAAATATAAAAATGATAATGGGAGATTATTATTTGGCCATAATGGGGGAGATGTTGGTAGCTCAACAGATATGTTTATATCGTTTGAAGATAATATTGGTGTCGTATTGCTGACTAACTCAAACAATTATAATGCAATGATTCAAATAGAGCGTGCTATTTTTAATTTTGCTGAAGAAACCGACTTTATTACTGGTGATATTAATTTAGATAATGTTGTTAATATAGCAGATGTTGTGTCTATGGTTGGTTTGATTTTAAATAGCGAGTATAATGACTTATCAGATTTGAATTCAGATGGATTAGTAGATGTGTTGGATATATTGCAATTAGTAAACATAATCGTAAACTGATTAGTCTATAAAATAACTAAAAATAAATGAATAAACTCTTTCCCATAATATTGGCTTTAATGTGTTTTGGCTTGCTCTTACCTTTAGAGCAAGTTACTGATAATCATCCTAATGGGATGCCTAAAGTAATTAGAACATATAAAGGAGTAAATAAATTAGAGTTAACAAAAGAGGTTGGTTACTATTCTAATGGAGTTAAAGAGTATCAAACAACTTATTATAAAGGAGAAGTTAAGGATAAAAAAAGATGGAACATTCATGGCGAAAAAGTTGATTTGTTAAATGATAAGACGAAATCAACCCGAGTGTTTGAAGTTAAAACTACGGAGAATGGGGGATATTTAATTTCTGATGGAATTAAGACATTACTTGATTCTGAATGGTATCCTGCAGCCGTGTTTAATCCATCAGAAGGCAAGTTAGTACCCTACTATACAAAAGATTCTCATAAAAAAAATGTCCATTTTTCTATTTTTATTGAGCCTAATGATCCTGAGTTTTCTTGTAGGAGGTATGACATGGATGTTTCGTGTGAGATATATCCTATTGAAACTGAAAATTTTGAATTCACTAATAAGGTTGATGACTATCAAATTGACGATTTTAAAAGAAAAATTAGTAAAGATGAAATTAGAAGTGGTAAGGGTAGTTTTTTTATTAAAACAAATCAAGGTAATTCTATTATTCGAATTTTAAATTTTGAAGGGGAACGAATGGAAAATGGTCACTTTGTGTTTGAGTGGAAAAGAATACCTTAATTAAATGATTTTTTTAAACAAAATTAAATATAGATGGGGTATAGAGTCTAATCTTCAACTTATAATTATATTTATAGTTTTTGGTATTACAGGGTCAACATCACTATTAATATCAGGACCGATTTTAAATTTTATTAATCTAGAGCAATCAATTACGGTTAATTGGATTTATTGGCTTGTACGAATTATAACTATTTTCCCAATATATCAAATATTGCTTTTAGTGATTGGTACTTTGTTTGGAGAGTTTGAGTTTTTCAAAAATTATACAAAAAAAATATTTAGGATATAAAAAGATATAAGGGTAATGTGAAAAAATTTCAATTATCTAGCTTGACTTAAGTTGGATGAAACTGTAAAGTATGATTTTAAAAACAAATAGACCTTCTTTATTTTTAGGACACTGATTCTTTTGGTTAGTATTTCAGAGTTGTTTGTCTTTTCAATTTTTTTTAGTAAATCAAGATATATTAGGTAGGAGGTGTAAACGCCAATTTGTGCACCTTTTTCTAATTTTTTTATACCTCTAAGCGCATTTTTAAAATCCCTCTTAATATCGGCAATGATCAGTTCTTTTTCATTGTCAAAGGATTGAATATTAAAGTAGTTTCGATTTAATATTTTAGTGTCGTGCTTGAAATCTCTTAAAAAGTTAACTTTTTGAAATGCGGAGCCTAAACTTATTGAGCTATCTTTGAGTTGTAAAAACTTTTCATGGTTACCATTTACAAAAATTTTCAAACACATAAGGCCAACAACTTCTGCTGATCCATAGATGTAATTGTTAAACAATTCTTTGGTATATGTTTTGTTTTCTAAGTCGGACCGCATACTGCTTATGAAAGATTGAACTAACTCATAATCAATTTGGTAATCGTGATAAACCTTTTGAAAAGAATTTATAATTGGATTAATACTAATTTTATTTTCAATAGACTTTTTAAATTCATCTTCAAAATCATCAAGTAATTCTTTTTTATTATATCTGTGAAAAGAGTCGACTATTTCATCAGCTAGACGTACGAAGCCATATAATGAAAAAATGGCCTGTCTGTTTCGTTTTGATAGCAGGAAGGTGCTTAGATAAAATGAAGTACTATATTCATACATAACCTGAGTGGATACTCTTTGCGATAATCTATCATATATTTTTTTCATATTTTCTCTCCAAACTTTTTGAAACAATTTTTCCAGATATAATTGATGGTGGTAAGCCTGGCCCTGGTACTGTAAAATGTCCGCAATATGATAAGTTGCTTATCCTTTTATCATTTATTTTAGGTTTAAATGTTGCGGTTTGTAGTAAGGTATTTGCAAGACCATATGCATTTCCTTTATATGCATTATAATCATTTATAAAATCATTTTTAGTGTAACTTACTTTTTCAATGACATGTTTTTTTATATCGCCACACTCATACCTTTCTAGTTTATCCATAACGTACTTAAAATAATAGTCTGCTATTTCTTTTGTTGGGTTCGATCTGGCAGAAACAGGTACTAGTATAAATATGTTTTCCATGGTATTGTTAGGGATAACACTGCTGTCTGTTTTACTAGGGCAGCATGCATAGAAAAGAGGTTTTTTTGGAAATTCATTATCTTCATTTATGTCTTTTAGATGTTCATTAAAACTTTCATCAAAAAATAAATTGTGATGTTTTAAAAATTTTATTCTTTTTGAAATACCAAGATAGAATATTATAGCAGAAGGAGCTATTTTTCTTGATGACCAATACTTTTCAGAATAGGATCGTGATTTATTATCAATTATGCTAAGTTGAGTAAAGGGATATTCACAGTTTGATACGATATGATCTGAATAGTGAACTTCATTATCATTGATAATAGTTCCTTTAATTTTATTATTTTTTATATCAAATCGATTAACATTTTTATTAAAATGAAAGTCTACCCCTAATTCAATTGCAATTTCTTTCATAGCGTCTACGATTTTGTACATTCCTCCTATAGGATACCAAGTTCCTCCCTTTATATCTGCAAAATTCATCATACTGTATACTCCTGGAGTATTTAATGGGGTCCCGCCAAGAAACATTGATGGAAATTCTAATAATTTTATTAAATCTTCATTCTTAAAATATTTTTTTATGTGACTTCTTAAAGAAATAAAAATATTCAACTTGTGTATATTTTTTAAAATACTGGGATTTATTAGTTCAGTACAAGATTCCCCACTGAGATTTAGAAATTTTTCAATTGATAGTTTGTATTTAATTTCAGCTACCTTAATGTAATTGATTAATGATTTTGAGGAATTTTTTTCAATACTCTCAAACAGTTCGCAAAGCTCATCAAAACCTGCTGGTATATTGTAGACGTTGTTTTTAGTTATAAACTGATATGAAGGGTCTAGTCTCTTTAAGTTGTAATAGTCAGAAGTATTTTTATTGAAATCCTTGAAAAAATTATCAAAGATGTCTGGCATCCAGTACCAAGAGGGTCCTTTATCAAAAGTAAAACCATTGCTTTCAAATTGTGATAATCTTCCACCAGGTGTAGCATTTTTTTCGAAAACTTTTACTTTAAAACCTGCTTTTGAAAGATAGCACGCTGAAGAAAGGCCAGCTACCCCAGATCCAATTATGCTTATCTCTTTCATGATGACTTTACTATTGAGGTTATTCTGTTAAATACAATATCAGTTGCGATGTGTGGAAATGTTAGTGCTGCTAATCCAATAAAAATAGTATTGTAAGCAGATGCACTCAAGTCAAACATCATGAATAGTGTTAAAAACACTATTGAAAATATGAAGAAGGTCAAGTATGAAATATTGAAAACTTGCTTATTGGACTCCAAAATTGATTTTTGATAATGATTGTCAATTTTATAAATGTTACGTACTGAATGAAGAAAGCAAAAGTATATAGTAAATGCTGCTAGTGGCTCAATTAGAAAATTAATCAAAACTAGGATGAACATATCGATATTAATCATAATCTTACTAAGCTTAACGTTGGATTCCTTAGTAATAGAAAATATAAAATTATTGAATGTTATAAGGGCTAAAACTATATAGTTTGATTCAAGTGCAAAAATAGCAGGGTTATTAAGCTCAATATTTATTGTTTTAAAAATATAAATAGTTTCATTGAAATGAAAAGTTATTGGCAATATTAGAACTAAAGATCCCCTAAGCAGTGAGGATATGAAGCTAGGTTTAAATTTGTAATATAAATATTCTTCAGACCCAAAATGATGAGCTGATAAAAGTAAAAATACTGCAATTAGAGCTGTCGGAAAGTATGCCCATAGAGCTACAATAGTTAAAGAAAATAAAATGTAGATTAAATTAAAATTGTAAGGTTTTAAATTGAGATTTTTACAAATATGATTTGCTTTGTTGATATCAAAGGCGCCATGGTAGACTCCAATTGTTGATATTAGAATTAAAGCAATAAATGTAGTTATATTATTATCTAATGATAAGTTTAATAATAAATTGGAAGAAATAATTAGTATTGCAATCATGCTAAATAGTAATGATGGTGTATGTAGTTGGTTTTTCATTTAAATAGAGCCTTTAAGAAAGGTATTTTGGGCAAGTTCATAATAGCTATAAAATCATTTACGAAAGTACTGTTTCCCGATAAAAACTTAATTACAGAATTAGTATTTTTACTAAATAGGGAACTAAAAATTTCTGGCATCTTCTTATGATTATTCTCAATTACTCTAAATAAAATTTCATCGTAAAAATTATACTTTTGACTCATTTTGAATACAGGCATGTTTAGTATATTGTCAATGTTTTTAACAATATACTTAGAATGTTCTTGAATATTTAAAAATGTATAGCCTGTGCTCTTTCTAATCATGTTGGCAGACGCTCCAATCATTATTTCGTTCTTTTGAGATTTTTGAACAGTGTGATGAAGAGGGAGAGATCCGTTTTCAGAATAGCAGATTTCAAAATTTTCAATACGCATATTATTTTTTAAATACGAATTTAATTCGTTAGTATAATGTTTTTGAGTGTGGTTAATATCTTTTGATATCCATGTTGTTTCAATTAGAGCTCTTGTTGTAGTAAATGGTAATGTGTAAAAAAAGTGTACTCCTTGATTGGGGGTGGTGAAATCCATTAAGCTAAATTGATTAGGATTAAAATATTCTTCATTCGTTATAATTTCAATTCCATAGAAATGTTGATAGAAAATATCACCATCAAATGACCTAGGAATACTATTAAATACAATGCCATGTTTTAAATCCAAGCAACGAGTTGATTTAGAGAATGAAATATTTGAATTCTTACGCAAATTATTAAGAATTTTTTTGTAGAAGAGTTTGCTATCTATAGATACGTAAGGAGACTTTTCGCAATTAACTATAGTATCAACATTATTATTTCGTAGGCGAAAAGATTTCCAGGTATTTAATTTACAATCATTGAAATCGCTATCTTTAAAATTCCAAAATGACCAGATTTTATCTCTGCGATAACTATCTCTTTTTTCGACAATACACAAAGTTTTATTTTTTAGTTTATTTGCGGTATTCAAATGATAGGCAAGAGATAGGCCAGAGCAGCCACCACCTAAAATAATATAATCATATTTGTCATTCATCATAAAAATATCGTGTAAAACGAGCCTTAAAAACTTATTGCACAATTTGCACGAAATAATTTATAAATATTTTTTATAATTTACCAGTGAATAAAAAATAATAAAGAATATTATGAAGAGAAAACATTAACATTGGTAAAATTAAATAACTTTTATTTATTTTTTATTTGCTTGGAATAATTTTTATTAATAAAATACAAACGTGCAAAACGCGCAATAATTTTAATTAAATATGGAGTTATATTATGGTTGATTTAAGTAATTTTACAGCATTCTCATTTTGGCTCGCTACTGCTATCATGTTAGCATCTACTGTCTTCTTTTTTGTAGAGCGATCTGATGTAGGCGTCAAATGGAGAACTTCATTAACTGTTGCTGGGCTAGTAACTGGTATTGCTTTTTGGCATTATTTGACAATGGGTAAGCTGTATGCTGAAACTGGTACCTCTCCAGTAGCTTACAGGTATGTGGATTGGTTTATAACTGTTCCACTTCAAATTGTTGAATTCTATCTAATATTAGCTGCAGTTACTTTGGTTAGTTCAAAGGTTTTCTGGAAACTTCTTATTGCTAGTTTGGTAATGCTTGTAGGTGGATATGTTGGTGAGACTTGTGAAGCATATAAGATGAGTGGTTTTGTTGTAGGAATGCTTGGCTGGCTTGGAGTCATATATTTGATTTTTGTTGGAGATGCTGCAAAAGCCAACAGCAGTAGTAATAATGAGGCCTCGCAATTTGCGTTTAATGCAATGAGAGTTATAGTGTTAATTGGTTGGTCAATTTATCCTATAGGTTACTGGTTAGATGATGCTTCTCTAAATGTTGTATATAACATTGCTGACTTAGTTAACAAAACAGCATTCGGTCTAATGATCTGGTTTGCCGCAAAAAAAGATAGTAATTAATGTTAGTTGGAGCCTTCTCTAACCTCCCTCTGAGATGGCTCCATTTGACTATTTAGTCTAAATTTTAAAAATCACTACTTCTTCTTACTTAGCCCCCTTTATTAAAGGGGGCTGGGCTTATTTTCAGATTTCAATTTATCAATATACTTGTTGAGTTTTTCATCCATATTTATTAAATTTAATTGATATTTTTCTTAACTAACTACATAAAGGAGGTAATCAATTTGAAATCGACATTCGAAGCTATAATTGAACCTCTGGAGAACATCTATTAATTTTCTAAAGGTTAATTAACAGAGAGCTTCAAGTCAAATGAGATAGGCTGCTCTAGGCCTACTCAAGCAATTTAAGAGGGCTTTTGTAATGAAAGCCCTCTTTTGGTATTAAGTATTTACTAATTAATGGTCTATGAAAGGAGTTTGAACGATGAATAAAGTCGACTTAAAAAAAATATTATCAATCTTATTTTCTAGTTATTTTTTATTTTTTGTATATGGATGCGATTCAGGAGATGATCGGGAAAATTATAAAGTTATAGAAGAGGTAGATCTTGCTCCTGAAAGTCCAAGCGAAAGGTATTCAGATTCTCCAACTGAAACTCGCTCAGATTATTCATCTAAAAGTGATCGCTATGATGACTATTATGAAGAGGAAACAGCTGATGGTATCTATAAATACGAAACCTCTGAAGGGTCATTCATAATTAGCATATCTGGCGATACTTGGAGGAGCGAATATATAATTGTTACTGGGTTTGGGGCAGCTTATGATAGGCAAAATGCTCAATATGATTCTGGAATGTATTACAATGGTGGTCTATATGATAATAGCGGTTATGTGCAACTTGGTAGCGTTTCTAGTGGCAGAGTTAATTTTAGCGGTGTAAACCTATATAAATAATGAGTAAACTTTTTTCAATATTCTTGGTTTTATTATTTTATTCTAACTTATTTGCAATTGATCACGTTATGTCTACTCATCCCAACAGCATGCCTAAAGTTGTTCGAACATATAATGGGGTAAATAAATTAGAGCTAATAAAAGAGACTGAGTATTACTCTAGTGGAGTTAAAAGTTATCAAAAAACTTTTTATAAGGGCGAACTTAAAGATGTGAAAAAGTGGAGTAGAGAGGGAGTTAGGCTTCATTTAACAAATAGTTCTGCATTAGATGGTAAATTTTTAAGCATAAATCAAAATAGCTTATTTGGAGAATGGGTTTGTAATGAGTCCATAGGTGAGGACCAAAGAGGGTTTGGAAATAATGCTGGAGAAGGTTTTCAAATAAAGTATGTGTTTGAAAAAGATAAATCCTTTAAACAAGTATTCTCAAATAATTTTCAAAATGCAACCTATTCAGGAACATACTCTTTTTATGAAAATATAGATTTTAAAAAAGAGCCATGGAATTGTATTAATGAATGCTGCCGTAAGTGTGATGATAGTCAGGTTTCTGGAATAAAATTTTCAAAAGGGTCTATTAAAGGACCAACTGAAATAATTATAATTTTTATTAGTCCAAATCAATTTTTAATGCCTGATGACAATAGAGAAGAATATTTTGTATATAATAAAATAAAATAATCGATTTTCTTTCGCAATAAATGCCTATGTAATTATTTCATTATTTATATTCCTTTGGATACATCATCTTTTATTAATAAAATTAAACCGTGCAAAACGTGTAGAAGTATAATTTTTAATATTTTCTAATTTTTTTTCAATTTTTCTTTTAGCTTTATTTTTTGGGATTTTATTATGTTAAAAAAAATAATATTACTTATTAATCAGAGGCTTTCATGGTGATTTCTTGGTTAGAAATTATGCTTTCTATTATAATAATAATAATTGCTTTTTTGACTGGCATGTCTTCATCACCTTTGTACTCATATAAACAAAAGAAAAGTGAAAAAAACAAAAATACTGAAGAGGGTAGTTAAGTGAAAAATATATCTAAGATTAATTTAAATGAGAAATTTTTGAAGTTTTCTGATTACTGGTCTCCTAAAGTGATTGCAGAAATGAATGATTACCAGTTTAAGCTTGTTAAAATTAAAGATGAATTTGATTGGCATAGTCATAAAAACACTGATGAGGTTTTTATGGTTATTGACGGAAGCATGAGAATTGATTTTAGAGATGGATTTGTTAACTTGTCAAAAGGTGAAATGATAGTAGTACCTAAAGGTGTTGAGCATAAGCCATTTGCAAAACTAGAGTGTTCTGTTTTGATTATTGAGCCTAGAGGTGTGATAAACACTGGAGAATCAAAAAGTAGTCTTACCGCTGAGAATGATGTTTGGATTTAGATAATGTTAAATGATTTAATCAGATTCCACGAAGTAAAAAAATGTTATTCAAGTATTCAAGCTTTGAAGCATGTTTCTTTTGCAATCCCTGAAAATTCGATATTTGGGATACTCGGAGCAAATGGAAGTGGAAAATCAACACTAATGAAAATATTACCTGGCTTGATAAAAGATTGGTCTGGAGATATTTATTATAAAAATCAAATAGTATCCAAAAATAATATGGTATTGAAAGAGGAATTTGGGTACCTAATTGAGGCACCAACATTTTATGAATATTTATCTGCTGTTAAAAATTTAGAAATTTTAGCTAGAATTTCTAATACCAACTTTAATCGAATATCTTATGTTCTGGAGTTAGTAGGATTACTAGATAGGTCAAAAGATAAAGTTTCCTCATATTCTTATGGTATGAAGCAGCGTTTAGGGATTGCTCAAGTTCTTTTGCATAATCCTAATGTGGTCGTTTTAGATGAACCAAATAATGGTCTTGATCCAAATGGAATAGCTGATATGACAAAACTAGTCAAAAAGATGCATTGCGATGGTAAGACTGTTATATTGAGTACCCATAATCTTAAAGATGTTGAGAATATGTGCACTCATTTCACAGTCTTTAATAAGGGCGCTAATTCTACTGCCAATTCAATGAATAATTTATTTACTAAAAGTAATAAGTGGAATATTGTAACTGAAAATACAGATTTAGCGTTAAAAATTATTAATGAATCAAGTGATATAAGATTAGTAGATAGTATAAATAATCGAATAATTATTGAGACTAATTTTCAAATGTCGCTGGAGAATATTAATAAATTACTTGAAAAAACTAATCCACATAGTATAAGCAAAGAATCAAATTTAATTGAGTATTTTTCTAATGATTAGCTTGTTTTATAACGAATTAATAAAAGTTGTATATAAGAGAAGAACTTATATTAGTTTTATATTAATTACATTCTTGATTCCTTTAATTGTGTATGGTTTTGAATATGGTGCTAAATCACTTGAGCAGAAAGTTGCAGATCAAATGAATGATCTATTCTTAACTACTGGAAGCGCGATTAATGGATATCTCGCAGCTTATATAATTATATCAATTTTAATTTCTCAAATGCCCTTTTTATCAACAATTGTACCTTCAGAAATCATTTCTGGAGAATATTCTAAGGGTACATTTAGGATTTATTTAACTCGCCCAATATCAAGATCAAAACTTTTTTTATCAAAAGTAGTTGTAGTCCTTCTTTACACTACGTTAATGATGTTATTTTTCTTTTCTTACACTATTTTAATTTCTTACTTAGTTTTAGGATCTGGTTATTTAACTGTTTTTCATGATGGAATTCTATCACTTGACCCAGTTTTAGATAATGTTATTTATAGATTTTTCTTGGGTTTTCTGTTTTCTAATATGGTCATGATTACCGTTTCTTTATTGTGCTTAATGTTTTCTTCATTCTCCAAAAATAGTGTTACACCAATTATCTCTACAATAAGCATAGTTTTTATTGGTGCAGCAATTCTATTTATTCCAATTGAACTTTTTCAGTCAATTAATCCATATTTTTTTACTGGATATATCGATATTTTTTTAAAAACATTTTATAGTCCAATTCCATATGATTTACTATTTGATTGTTTAATTGTATGTTTAATTTGGTCTTCTTTCTTTTTATTGATAGCGTATTATAATTTTATTAGGAGGGATATGGTAGAATGAGGTTGATAAATTTTTTAATTATCTTTATGTCGTTTGCAATTACTGGGAACTATGCTTCAAAAATTGATAGTATTCGTTGTCAATATGTTATTGATAAGACTAATGCTAATTTTCAAAAAGTAAAAAATTATAATGTTGATATTTCTGTTGAACTAGATATCCCTGGTATTAGAATGCCTATATCTAATTATGTTGTATCATTTAATCAGCCAGATCAAATAGAAATTAAGTCGAAAGAATTTGGGATTCTTCCAAAAACAGGTTTATTTGAATCTCCTGAAGAGAATTTCAATAACCTCGAAGATAAGGTGTTTATTTTAAAAGATGACTCATTAATTGAAAACGAAGTTATGGTTGAAGGTTATGCGATTTTTGACAGCTTGAAATTTGCCTCGCCGAATGCATATCTTGAAATGCTTGAGCCTATAGTTCGGGTTAAGGTTGATACGTTAAATTGGGTTATAAATAGTGTGGTTGCAAGTATAGAAACGCGAAAGAAAAAAATTCCTCTTTTCCAAATTGAAAATATTTATAATAGATTTGATAGTGAGTTTGTTATGCCTGTGAAGTCAACTGCTAAGTATTATATTAAAGATAAAAAGCTATCTAACTGGCTAAGTAAAGATTCTGATTATTTAAATCAGATGAAGCAAAGTCAAAATTCAGATTCTGAGCCCATTGTTGAAGGGACAATTGAAGTTAAATATAGTAATTATGTAATTAACAAAAATGATTAAGTATTAAAAATATACTAGCTATGGGGAGTGGCACCTGTATACTAGTTTTTTTAGATTATTTTTTATTAGATTTTGTTTCATGTTTAAACTCCTTTGCTTGTTTTAATTTTAATAATAAAAAATATAATTAATTGCGATTAGGGTCACATTTTTCAATTTTATTTTTTTTGATAACTTTTTGTAAATTCATATATGAAAATTAAAGATACATTAAAAGATTGGTCGGATGCGGAAATTGGTTTAGTTGCCAAAGAATCAAGCACCTTTGACTATATTGATAGGTGGATTATTAGATGGTATTTTTTTGGCTCTTGCGATATTTGCACTCAAGCTATGGGTTTGAACGATAATGATTTTCAATATTTTTATAGAGAAACTCTTAGGCATATTGGGATCCCAAATGAAGAAATTGAAGAGTCTATGGGAGTTTGGATGTTAGATAAAATCAGTCAAGATGAATTGGTTATTATTGAAAGAGGTGCTCTTAATTTTAGACAGTTTAAAGAAAATCCTGATGGAGCGGGGGGGCTAAAAGAGTGTTTCTTGAAGTTTTCTAAAAATTATAAGATTAATAATTCAAATGAAAGTTATTAGATTTTTAATATTTCTATTTAGCTCTTTCATAATTACTAATCCATTTTATTTCATGGAAGATATTGTTTATGGCAATAACAATCATAAAGATAAATTTGGTATTTATAATATAAGGTTTGGTCCAGACATATCTCAAGATTGGAATATTAAAATCAAATCAATATTTGATACTAAAATTGAAAATTTAGAAGAATGGCCTCGATCTATTAAAAACTATATATCTATTTTAGATGACGCTAATCCAATTATTGCAATTAAAAAGAAAAATTTAAAATCATTTAAAAGACAAATTGATAGAATTGTCAAAAGAGATGATTGGTTTAAACAATTTAAATTTCTATACATAGACGCCATAAAAGTTTCTGGATATAATAGTTTTGTTGGTCATTATTTTATAATTGTTGCTGATAGCAATCCAATTATCGATAGATCTCATATAAGTAATGTATATGTGGAAGTTGATACATTAGATGCCATATCTGTTGGCTTGGAAATGAATAAAGTAGGCACTAATTTATATAGGGAATATACTAGTAATAATATTAACACATTTGCAGCTATTGCGGTAGAGTCTCAGATTTATTCAATCTATTTTATAAATCAGCGTATAAATAACGGTAAAGCTATAATTAGTGGTTTTGATAGTTTTGATGAGGCTAAGTACGTAAAAAATTACTTTAAATGATATGTTTCGATTAAAAATATTTTTAGGGATTATAGGAGTACTTTTTTTTATATACCTTTATAAAAAGCGAAAATATTTCTTTAAAAGTGTTTACGAAACCATAAAGTCGAACCCTATTGTGAGAAATAAGTTTTTTCGCTATATTCTATCTATAATTATTAGAATCTTTTTTAAACGCTGAAATTTTTAAAACAGGAGCTTATTTGTACACATTAAATCGAATAGTTGTAATTTTTATTTTTTTGTTTTCAATGATTTTATCTCAAGAAGATTGCCAGGATAATAGATATATAGATAATATTTTTGATGTAAGCGTTGAATATGGAGTTCAGTATGGTCAAAATATATCAGAGAACATTCTTGGTTCTGAATTCAACCAAACTTTATATATGGATATTTACGAGCCTATAGGTGATACTTTAGAAAATAGACCTATTATATTTTTTATGTTTGGCGGCTCTTTTATATCAGGTTCTAGAGACTCTGGAAACATGGTAGCCTTATGTAATAGTTATGCAAGTAAAGGATATGTTGCTGTCGCTATTGACTATCGTATAACGCCAAACCTTATATTTAACCCAACCTCTCAAAAAGCTTACGAAGCTGTTATTAAGGGCATTCATGACTTGAAAGCGGCTATTCGTTATTTTAGAATGAATGATCAAGAGTTTAATGATTACCGCATAGATTCAAATAGATTATTTGTTGGAGGTGTGTCTGCTGGAGCAATTGCATCTTTAAATTCGGTATATATTAATAATGAAAGTGAGGCACTATCCCTTGTTTCTCAAAGTTATCTTGATAGTGTTGGAGGACTTGAAGGATTGAGTGGTAATCCTGGCTACGATTCAAATGCTCATGGTATTGTCAATTTTTGTGGAGCAATTGGAGATAGTGAATGGATAGAGGTGGGGGATGTGCCTATAGTTAGTATGCATGGAGATCAAGATACGACGGTTCCATATTCTGATAATTCTGTGACACTTTTTGGCCTTGATGTGCAAGTATATGGAAGCTATATCATTAATGAATCTATGAATAGTTTAGGCAATTATAGCTTGCTTTACACTTACGAAGGTGGTGGGCATGTGCCTTTTAATTCAAATAATATGGACTTTGAATTTGACTTTACAAGCCAATTTCTATATGATATAGTATGTTCAGATCTGGACGTTGAATTGGGTGATGTCAATGAAGATACAGTAATTAACATACTAGATGTTATTGTTCTTGTTAATTATGCCCTAGGTATTAGTGAGCCATCTGAAAATCAATATCTTGCGTCAGATTTAAATCAAGATGCTGAGCTTAATGTTTTAGATATTATTATGCTGGTCAATGTCATTTTAGGAAGTTGATTTTTTACATACTGTATAAAAATATAATACTTACACGTTTTTGATAAAGTTATTTTTGATATTTAAACAATTATTTTTTGTGTGACATTAGTCACAGCTTTTCTTGTAAAATTTTCCTTGCTAACACCCCCTAGTTTATTATTTGTAAATTGTTGATTGAAACAAATATTATTTTTAAATGAAAAAGAATACTATTAAATACAATCATATAAAGGTAGGAACCCTCGAAATAGAAAATTCGATTCTAGACAACAATGAGTATAGTCGCACGACTATATATAATCGTTCAGGTAATATCCGTGAAATAAGAAACTATAAAAATGATAAATTGGAGGGAGACTTTCAAACTTATTGGCCAAATGGAGCAATGCATTTAAAAGGAAAGTACAATAAGGGGTGCAGAGCAGGACTTTGGAAGGCATTTAATGATAAAGGTAAACTTATCCAGCAAGAGTATCACGATAAAAAAAGTTAAGTTGCTAATATTCAATTTAATTATCGGTAATTATAGTTTAATCCAATAAATTAACCCCTATGACAGATAAAGGTAAAAAGAAGCCCGGATTTAAATCGGTGCCCAAAAATATTAATTTTATTGATTTAGAACATCAAATGCTTGATTGGTGGACTAAAGATAAAACTTTTGAAAAGTTAGTTAATAAGAATAAGGGAAATAAGAACTGGTCTTTCATTGATGGACCAATAACTGCAAATAACCCTATGGGGGTTCATCACGCTTGGGGAAGGACGCTCAAGGATGTTTTTCAACGTTTTCATGCTCTCAAAGGGTATGATTTGAGATATCAAAATGGCTTTGATTGTCAAGGCTTATGGGTAGAAGTTGAAGTTGAAAAAGAAATGGGGTTTGATACAAAACGCGATATAGAAAAGTTTGGATTAGAAAAATTTGTAAATATGTGTAAAGATCGTGTTAAAAAATACTCTAAGATTCAAACAGAGCAATCCAAAAGATTGGGATATTGGATGGATTGGGACAATTCTTATTTTACGATGTCAGATGAAAATAATTATACAATTTGGGCCTTTCTAAAAAAACTTTTCGAAAAAGGAAAAATATATAAGGGCTACGATGTTGTTCCTTGGTCAGGTAGATCAGGCACTTCATATTCTCAAATGGAAATTATTGAGGGTAGAAAGCTAGTTGCTCATACTTCTGTTTTTGTCCGTTTTCCTCTAAAAGACAAAGAAAATGAATATTTGTTAGTTTGGACAACAACGCCTTGGACTCTTACATCTAATATCGCTGCTGCGGTTAATGTAGGGTTAGAATATGTTAAACTCAAGGCCTCTGATGGATCAATTTATTATTTTGCTAAAGATAATTTGAAATTTCAAAGACTAGATAAGCAGTTTAAAGATAAGAAAATGTGGATTGATGGCGTTCCCAAATTAAAAACAATTGAGCAGATTTTTAATGAAAGAGGTGGTTATGAAATATTAGAAACAATCAAGGGTGAGGATATGCTAGGCTGGGAATATTCTGGTCCATTTGACAATCTTCCAGCTCAAAAAAGTTTAGGAGGTTACCCTATTGTAAATGATTCGTTGAAAGCAGAAGGTATTTGTGCGATTGATTGTCATAGGGTTATAGATGGTGGTAAAGATAGTATAGGAACTGACATAGTTGTTGCTGGAGAGGGTACTGGTATTGTCCATATTGCGACTGGATGTGGAGCAATTGATAATAAAATTGGTAAAAAAGAGAATATTGTTGAAATCGCACCTCTTGATGATGAGGCTTGCTATATTGATGGTTTTGATTTTTTAACTGGTAAGCTTGCTACTGATGATAAAACCAAGGATTTAATATTAGAATATTTAAAAGAACAGCAATCTCTTCTTTATAAAGAGCAATACCCTCACATATACCCACATTGTTGGAGATCTGGTGATGAGCTAGTTTATAAAATGGTAGATGAATGGTATATAAAAATGGATTGGAGAGAAGATATTAAGACGGTTGTATCTGATATTAACTGGATTCCAGAGTGGGGACATGATAGAGAAATGGAATGGCTTGATAATATGGGTGACTGGATGATATCTAAAAAAAGATTTTGGGGCTTAGCTCTTCCTATTTGGACTTTTGATGATGGTAGCTATTATGTTGTAGGTTCAAAAGAAGAATTAAAAAAATTAGCAGTTGAAGGCTGGGATGAATTTGATGGGAATAGTCCTCATCGACCATGGATAGACAAAGTAAAAATAAAGCACCCTGATACTGGGCTAATTGGAACCCGTATACCAGATGTTGGAAATCCTTGGTTAGATGCAGGTATTGTGCCATTTTCAACTTTAAATTACAATCAAGATAAAGATTATTGGGATAAGTGGTTTCCTGCTGATTTTGTTGTAGAGTGTTTCCCCGGACAATTTAGAAATTGGTTTTATTCGCTTCTTGCAATGTCTACAATGATGGAAAATAAAGCACCATTTAAAACGCTTCTAGGCCATGCTTTGGTTAAGGATGAGACAGGAAGAGATATGCATAAGTCTTGGGGGAATGCAATTTGGTTTGACGATGCTGCAGAAAAAATGGGTGTAGATGTGATGCGTTGGCTATATGCTTCGCAAAATCCAGAAAGAAATCTTTTCTTTGGTTACTCTATTGCAGATGATGTACGAAAAAAAATTATCACTTTATGGAATACATATTCATTCTTTGTAACCTATGCTAATCTCGACGGATATAAGCCCAATGAAAATTATGATGTAGGTGAAAGCCTTACTAAACTTGATCGTTGGTTGCTTTCGAAAACTGAGCTTTTTTCAATAAAAGCAAATGATTTATATAAAGATTTTAAGGTTTATTTATTGATGGATGAGGCTTCTGTTTTTTTAGATGAATTATCTAATTGGTATGTTAGAAGAAATCGTAGACGATTTTGGAAATCAGAAAATGATAATGATAAAAATGCTGCATATTACACATTGCATACAGCTTTGGTCAAATATCTTAAGATTATATCACCTGTAGCTCCATTTATAACAGATTACATGTATCAAAACTTAGCAAATACCTCAGATAGTATTCACTTGTCATCCTACCCTAAAGGAAATAAGGATATGGTTGATTCGGATTTAATTGATGAAATGAATACTCTTCTTGAAGTTATTTCGCTTGGACGTTCTGCTAGGAATAAAGCAAATATAAAAATTAGACAGCCTTTATCAACTTTATTAGTTTGTGCTCCTAGTGGTAAGTTTGAAAAATATTTATTAGAAAACCAGGAAGACATATTAGAAGAATTAAATGTTAAAAAAATAAATTTTGTAAAAAATGCGGATGATTTAGTTTTAACTAATATAAAGCCTGATTTTCAAGTTCTTGGAGAAAAGTATGGAAAAGACATGAAAACGGCTCTATCAGTTATAAATAAAGCCGATAAGCAAGATTTACTAGATATTATTATAAATAAAAAAACAGATTCTGATATTGGCAATGGGATAATTGTTAGCTATCAAGATTTTATCCTCGAAGAGGTTGCGCGCAAAGGACTAGAGGTATCCTCGAACTCTGTTTTTAAAGTTGCAATAAATACAGATATTACTATAGAATTAAAGCAAGAAGGGATTGTAAGAGATCTAATACGAACAGTTCAAAACTTTAGAAAGGAATTAGATTTTAACGTTAGTGATAGAATCAGAATCTCATTAGAATTTAATGATGAGATAGGTTTTGCGGTAAATAAACATAAAGAATATTTTTTAAATGAAGTTTTGGGTCTTAGTATTGATCTTAATGGTGAAAAGTTAGAATTTGAAAAAACTATTGATATATCAAATCAAAAACTTAAATTAAGATTATCAAAAGAACGCAAGGGGTAATTATTATGTCTAAGAAAAAATGGTCCTCAAAAGATATTGAGTTATTTAAGGCGAGTATTTTAGAAAAAAAACAAAAAGCTCTTGAAGATTTAGGCGATATGAAAGAGCGAACAGATAATTTGATAGAGCAAAGTAGTGCAAATTCTATTTATTCATCTCACATGGCTGATGCTGGTTCTGATCATCAAGAAATGGAGAATGCTTATTATATGATGCAACGCGAAGATTCATTTATTAAATATTTGGATAAAGCCCTTAATATGATTGAAGATAACACATTTGGAGTTTGTATTATTTGCGAGCAATTGATTCCTAAAGAACGCTTAATGGAAGTACCTCATAGCAATAAGTGTGTTTCTTGTAAAGAAAGAAATAAACGATAATTCTAAATATATTATTGTGAACCTTTTTTTTCTAAGATTCTATAGCTTCTTCTATTTTTCAATAATTCTATTTCTAATTGACCAGTTATCTAAAAGTTATATTTCTAAAATTTTTTCTATTCCAATTGGCTTATCAAGTAGTATTTTTACAAATTCAGATGGCTTGCAAAGAATTTCTATCATCGATTGGAATTTTGGATATAATAAAATTGAACATAGTTTGAATATTCACACTCCATTGTTTTCTATTAGCAGGACTGATAATCCTCATCTTGCATTTGGTATAGATATAGGTGATAGTTTTGATGTTTTTATTAATATTTTTACTATAGGATTGACCTTTTTGATCATATATTTTTTATATAAAGCTTCAAGAGAATTTTCTGGATGCCTTAAATGTATTTCGTTTACCCTTATTTTAGGGGGAGCATTTGGCAATTTGTATGACAGACTTGTAAGCGGTGCTGTCGTTGATTTTGTTAATATTAACCCTATGGGATTTTTCCCATTTACATTTAATTTGGCAGATTCGTTTATCACCATTGGTATGATTTTAGTTTTATTCTCAGATTTCTTTGTTTACAGAAAATCAAAAAATGAACTCTCTAATACATAGAATAATTGCTGATCAAAAAGGCATTAGAATTGATGTTTTTTTGTCCTCTAAGCTTGACTTTATTTCTAGGACTAGAATAAAAAAATTGATATCTAAAGGTCAGATTCTTGTTGATGAACAAATAGTAAAGCCTTCTTTTATTTTAGAAGGAGAAGAACAGATTTATTGCGACTTAAAAGAATCTAATGATAGAGTTTTATTAGAGCCACAGAATATTAGTCTAGATATTATATTTGAAGACGATTATTTTATAGTTATTAACAAGCCTGCTGGTATGGTTGTTCATCCTGGAAATGGCAATAGAGATAATACTTTGGCAAATGGATTGCTTTTTTATTTAAATAAAACAACAAATTATGATTCTGTTCGTCCCGGAATTATTCATCGCCTAGATAAAGACACTTCAGGTATTATTGTAACTGCGAAGAACGATAATGCTCATGAATCTCTTTCCTTAATGTTTAAAAAACGCTTAGTTACTAAAAATTATGAAGCAATTGTATGGGGACATTTGAATAAAATAAAAGGGAAAATTGAAAACCTCATTTCAAGGGACGGTAGAGATAAGACGGCTTTCAAGGTATCAAGTCACTCTGGCAAGAAGTCAATTAGTTATTATGAAGTTATTGAACAATTAGGACCTTTAAGTTATGTTAAGCTTTCTCCTAAGACTGGACGGACTCATCAGCTCAGAGTTCACATGAAGAGTTTAGGAAATCCTATCCTTGCAGATAATAAGTATTCTGGAGGAGAGAAGATGATAAGGGCATTTCATACAAGGTATACTCAGACATTGAAAAGGTGTTATAAAATATCCAAGAGGACAATGTTGCATGCTAAGTCAATTTCTTTTATTCATCCTTTTACTAAAAAAGAAATGTTTTTTTCAGTAGATTTACCTTCAGACATGCAAAATATTATAAAATTATTAAAAAATGAATTATAATTCTGGCAATCATAATCAAATTTCTGAATTTTTAGATTATATTGAAAATATCAGGAAATATTCTGAACATACAATTCGTAGCTATAGGGTAGATTTAATTCAATTCTCAGAATACTTATATAAGTGCGATAAATGTTTGTTGATTCTTGATATTGAAAAGGAAAATATTCAAGAGTATCTGTTTTCATTGCACGCTAAAAAAAAATCTGATAAAACAATCGCTCGAAAAGTTGCCTCGCTGAAATCATTATTTAGTTTTCTGATTAAGCATAATATTGTTGATAAAAATATTATGTCAAATTTTAGAACCCCTAAAGTTTCTAAGAAGCTTCCTCATTTATTATCAAAAAAAGAAATTGACGATCTTTTTAACTTAGATTTATCTGATAATAAAATTTTGATGGAAGTATGTATTTTAGAATTATTTTATGCTACTGGTATGAGAATTTCTGAACTAACAAGAGTTAAGATATCAAATATCAATTTTGAGGGTCAGACTATTAGAGTTTTAGGTAAAGGTAATAAAGAAAGATTTGTTTTATTGAGCTCTAATTCAATTGCTATTCTTAGAAAGTATTTGTCATTATTCTGTGATTCTGGGCAAATATATTTATTTGGCTCTTTCATACAAAGTAGAAGACTTAATAATCATATAAGTGAAAAAGCAATTTATAATATTACTAAAAAACATTTGAAAAGAATCTCAAATGATGAGAAATTAACACCACATTCGCTAAGGCATAGTTTTGCAACTCATTTATTGGATTCTGGTGCAGATATTATGTCAGTGAAAGATTTGCTAGGACATGAGAGTTTGACATCAACTCAAGTTTACACTCATGTTAAGCTAGATAAAATGAAAAGAGATTATAATAAATCTCATCCATTGTCAAAATGATATGAAGATATTAGGACTAGATAAAATAGGATTAAACCAAGATTTGAATTACTTTAGAAATCTTTCTTTAGAGAGATTAATTGAAGAAGGTATTTTAAATCAAGAAACTAGGATGGGGATGAATGGAGCCCCAATGGTTGATACGGGTATTTACACTGGTCGTTCTCCAAATGATAAATATTTTGTAGAAGAATCTTCCTCAAAAAATGATTTGTGGTGGGGTTCAGTTAATAGACCAGTAAGTAAGGATATATTTAATGATTTGTTAGATAAAATTTTAGACTACTACAACTCTAATAAAAATGAAAAAACATACATGTTTGATGGTTATGGTGGTGCAGACCCAAAATACAGGCTACCCATCAGAGTAATTGCCAGAAAGGCATGGCAAGCTCATTTTGCCAATAATATGTTTATTAGACCAGAAGCATCTGAACTTCACAACTTTATACCTGAATTTACAATTATTAATGCATCAGAAGTAGTAGATGAAGATTTTGAAAAACATGGTCTAAACTCATCAACTTTTATTATGTTTAGTTTAGAACAGAAAATAGCTATAATTGGTGGAACTGAATATGCTGGAGAAATGAAAAAAGGAATTTTTTCTGTGCTTCATTATTTATTACCTAAACAAGATGTTCTTTCAATGCATTGTTCTTGCAATGTAGATGAAAGTGGTGAAAATTCTGCTCTATTTTTTGGATTAAGCGGAACTGGTAAAACCACATTATCTACAGATCCAAATCGACCGTTAATTGGAGATGATGAACATGGTTGGTCTGATGATGGTGTTTTTAATTTTGAAGGAGGGTGTTACGCAAAGGTAATTCGATTAAGTAAAATTGATGAACCCGATATTTACAATGCTATTCGTCATGGCGCATTGTTGGAAAATGTTGTTTTTGATGAAAAATCGCATTCTATTGATTTTAATGATGGTTCTAAGACCGAGAATACTAGAGTTTCTTATCCTCTAAATCATATTGAGAATTCCTTATACGCAAAAGGTCGCAATAGCGTTACTGTACACCCTAAAACAGTAATATTTTTAACATGTGATGCCTATGGAGTGCTTCCTCCTGTTGCAAGGCTAAGTACTGAGCAAGCGATGTATCATTTCATAACCGGCTATACAGCAAAAGTGGCAGGTACAGAAAGAGGTGTAAATGAGCCTCAAGCTGCTTTTTCACCATGTTTCGGAGGTCCTTTCTTGACTCTGCATCCATTAAGGTATGCGGAGCTTTTAAAGGCTAAATTAGAAAAGCATAACTCAATAGTTTATTTAGTTAATACAGGCTGGATAGGTGGATCTCCATCATCTGGTGCAGATAGGATAAGTATTAAGGACACTCGAAATATAATTACTTCAATTTTAGATGGTTCGATTGAGCAATCTAACTTTTTTGAAGAAGAATTTTTTGGTTTAAGTATTCCAGGTTCCCTTAATAAGGTGAATCCGGATATTTTGAACCCTATTAATGCTTGGAAAGATAAAGATTTATATACAGATACTGCTCATAAATTAGCAGATATGTTTAAACAAAATTTTAATGAATTTGGGCCTAAAGTAGAATATTTGAAAAAGTTTGGTCCAATTATTTAATAAAGAGAGATTAATTTGAATACAGAATATTTATTTACTTCAGAGTCGGTTACAGAAGGTCACCCAGATAAAGTCGCAGATTGCATTTCAGATGCGATTCTAGATGCTATTTTAAGTCAAGACCCTCATTCTAGAGTGGCTTGTGAGACCATGATTACTGGAGCGATAAACAAGGAGTCATTGCGGGTATTTATATCAGGAGAAATTACTTCTGATGCTAAAGTTGATTATGCTGAGGTAGCTGAAAAAACCTTGAGAGAAATTGGATATTTAGAACATTGTGAGATAGATACCCTAATAAAACCACAAAGTAAGCACATTGCTCAAGGAGTTGATTCTGATGATAATCATGAGCAGGGGGCAGGAGATCAAGGTTTGATGTTTGGATATGCATGCAATGAAACTCCAGAATTAATGCCATTGCCCATAACTTTATCTCATAAATTAGCAAAAAGACTTACAGATGTTAGAAAAAACAATATACTTTCTTGGTTAAAGCCAGATGGAAAAAGTCAAGTTAGTGTCCAATATGATGAGCATAATAAACCTATTCTAGTTGATAAGGTTGTTATTGCGACTCAGCATCAAGATATGCTTGATAGATTTGGAACCGAAAATGATGAAAGTAATTTTATAAAATCCTGTATTAAAGAGCATGTTATTATACCAATTCTGAATGATTGTGGAATTGAATATAATAGTAATTTTTTAGTAAATGGAACTGGTCGCTTTGTTGAAGGTGGTCCCGTCGCAGATGTGGGCTTGACTGGAAGAAAAATTATTGTAGATACATATGGAGGTTATGCAAAACATGGTGGGGGCGCATTTTCAGGAAAAGATCCTTCAAAAGTTGATAGGTCTGCTGCATATATGGCAAGATATATTGCCAAAAATATTGTAGCTTCTAAAATAGCTGATAGATGTGAGGTTCAATTATCATATTGCATAGGTGTTGCTAATCCTACCTCAATTAATGTTGATACTTTTGGTACAAGTAACAAAACTAATAGTCAAATTATTGATATTATTAGCAAAAATTTTGATTTAAGACCTCAAAAAATAATACAGCACTTGGATCTTAAGTCGCCAATCTATAGAAGATTGGCAGCATATGGCCATCTTGGTCGAAAAGATTGTTCATGGGAAAGAACAGATAAAGTTGATTTTTTGTTTTAATATAAATACTAAAGGAATTAAATGGAAAATAAGATAATAGATTACAAAGTAGCAGATATAAATCTTTCAGATTTAGGAAGAAAAGAAATTTTGCTTGCAGAAAAAGAGATGCCAGGCTTAATGTCTTTAAGACGTAAATATAAAAGTTCTAAGCCACTTTCTGGTGCTAGAATTGCGGGATGCATACATATGACTGTTCAAACTGCAGTTTTAATTGAAACTTTAACCGAGTTGGGTGCAGAGGTTAGATGGTCTTCTTGTAATATTTATTCAACTCAAGATAGTGCTGCTGCCGCCATTGCAAGTACAGGGGTTCCTGTCTTTGCATGGAAAGGTGAAACCGAAGAAGAATATAGTTGGTGTATTGAGCAAACTTTAAATTTTAATGGAAAAGGACCTAATATCTTGCTTGATGATGGAGGTGACTTAACATCTATTATTATTAATGACTATCCTGATTTGTTAGATGATATTAAAGGGGTTTCGGAAGAGACTACCACTGGAGTAAAAGCTTTAAATATTTTATTTGAAAAAGGCGAGCTGCCTTTTCCTGCAATTAATGTTAATGACTCTGTAACAAAATCTAAATTTGACAATAAATATGGCTGTAGAGAGTCATTGGCAGATGGCATTAAAAGAGGCACAGATATTATGCTAGCAGGCAAAAAGGTTGTGGTTTGCGGATACGGTGATGTTGGTAAGGGCTGTGCTCAATCAATGCAAGGTTATGGTGCTAGAGTTTACATTACAGAGATTGACCCTATTTGTGCCTTGCAAGCCGCAATGGAGGGTTTTAAGGTCGTTACAATGGATGAGGCTTGCCAATATGGTGACATTTTTGTTACAGCTACGGGTAATAAAGATGTTGTTAGTAGAATCCATATGGAAAAAATGAAAAATAATGCAATTCTCTGCAATATTGGACATTTCGATCATGAAATTGATGTTCATTATTTAGAATCAACTGATTCAGTAGTCGAAGAAAACATTAAGCCGCAAGTAGATAGATTTACACTTTTGAGCGGAAATTCTATCATCCTTCTATCAAGAGGCAGATTGGTTAATTTGGGCAACGCTACTGGTCACTCTTCTTTTGTAATGTCTACCTCGTTTACAAATCAAGTCCTTGCTCAAATAGAATTGTGGACTAACAATTATGAGCTGGGTGTTCATATTTTACCTAAAAAAATTGATGAAGAAGTTGCGCGATTACACCTTAACCATTTAGATGTGAAGCTTACAGAACTTACTTTTGAACAAGAAGAGTATTCCAAAATTAATAAGAAAGGACCTTTTAAGCCCGACCACTATAAGTATTAATTAAATGAATAAAAATATAATACTTATTTTATTCATACTCTTTTTTTATTCATGTGAATTTCAAAAACCTGAATCTCCTGAGACCCCTTCTTGGTACCTCCCAATTTCAGTTCCTTTAATTGATAATGAGTATAGCTTTGAAGGAATCCTTCAAGATGGAGTTGTTAATACTACAGCCGAAGATTTTCAAGATTGTGGAACTGATACAGATTGCTCAATTATTGATGATAATGGTACGCAAAGTAATGGCCAGTATGATTTAGGTGAAATTTTTACAGATGAAAATGATAATGGTATTTGGGATGATTATGGCCTATCAGATAATTTGAGTAATATGATTCAAATTGAATTTATTAATGATATAGATTCCGTAGGGTTAAATGTCGTTGAGCAGCAATTAGGAATGAGTTTTTTTAAGCTAGATTTATCTGATATAGCAATTAATCCACAAGTTATTCAAAATGAAATTAGCTACGATCTATCAGATAATTTACCTAATCCAATAATGGAACCTACAGTAGTTCCAGTATCAATCGAAATCCCCAATTCAGATAATGATTTAATTAATAGCATTTTAGATTCTTGTGATGATTTCATCCCTGATAATGATCAAGAAATATCTTTACCTGTTGATTTATCTACAGTTCCTGACCCTATCTCATCAGTTACAAATGAATTTCAGGATCCTATTGTAGTAGAAGTTCCTTTGGAAATTGATTTTGATGCGATTGATTTAGGAGATATTGGAGATATAAGTATAGAAAAGATAATCCTAGATGAATCTATGGAGTGGGAAGTTGAATTTAGAAATGGTCTTCCTTTTGTTATGGATTTAAATTTCAATATATATAAAGGTCCTATATCTAATCAAAATATTTTCACTTCACTCATAATCGGTGATATTGAGCCCTATACTACCGTAACAGAGTCTATACAATTTGAATCGTATGAGCTTACATTAGATGCTTCATTATTTGCAGAAATTGAATTTATAGTCCATGAAGATCAGCTTCCACCAGAAGATTGTTCTTTAAATATATGTATTTCAGATTCTATTAGTATAGATCAAAATACAGGGGAAATTATAGTTGATGAAGATAATTTTTCAATTTACGATTCTCCTGAAATATGTTCGTCGAATTGTGATCCTTGTTTTGGTGAAGATGTGTTTGTATGCGTTGCAGATGCAGTTGATGCTTCAGGAAATATAGTTGGGGATCCTACAATATACCAGGGTATTAATTCTGAATTGGATTGCGTATCAGGCTGCAATTCTTGTCTTGATTTTAGCATAGCTGTATGCGTTGCAGATGCAGTTGATGCTTCAGGAAATATAATTGGAGACCCTACGACATACCAAGGTGATGGTTCGCTAACATCTTGCGAGTCTAGTTGCAGTCCTTGTTTAGATTTGACCACTTCTGTATGCGTTGCAGATGCAGTTGATGCCTCAGGAAATGTTATAGGTGATCCTACAACATATCAGGGACCAGGTTCTCAAGTGTCTTGCGAATCTTCTTGTTCCCCTTGTCTGCAACAAATAAGTTATGTTTGTCCTATTGATAGTAATGTATATGATATTCAGTCTGAATGTAGTAATAACTGTTTTATTGATTGTATTTCAGTTGATGCTTTTGCTTGTTTGACTGATGCTTTAGATGATGCGGGCAATGTTGATACTGATTTAATTCAAATATATTCTACCTCAAACGAATGTTTAGCATCTTGCGATCCATGTTTTGTTGAACCTATTCATGCATGCACAACTGATGCTTTAGATGATGCTGGCAATGTTGATACTGATTTAATTCAAACATATTCTACCTCAAACGAATGTTTGGCATCTTGCGATCCATGTTTTGTTGAACCTATTCATGCATGCACAACTGATGCTTTAGATGATAATGGAAATATTTTGGACCAAGATTTAGATGGAAATGGCATTCCTGATTCTATAACAATATATTCTTCTTCACCTGAATGTAGTGCATCCTGTGATCCATGTTTTAATGCATCTGTATATGTATGTACTACTGATAGTTCTGTTATTGATGGAGACGATTCAACTGAGCCAACTAAATATAAGTCAAATATGGAGTGTATCGATTCTGGTTGCTCATCTTGCCTTGAAGAGTCTTTATCGGGTTGGCAAATTCAAGATGATGAAATTTCTTTTAGTTTGGATGGTGAGTTGTTAATTGACACCTTAGTTATTAATTTAGATATAGCGGAATCTCCTCAAAATGAGCCTATAGAAATTGCTTTTCCGGCTTTTGATCAAATTCAAGTAAGAGAAGCCTTGATTGATGATGGTACGCAATTTGATGATTTTGGAGAAAACGGAGTAGAGGGGGACAATGATTTTGGAGAAAATGATGAAATCATTCAATTAGGAGAAACGGTTTATTCAAATGAATTCATTTTAAATGTTGATAATGGTTTTTTTGGAAGTGCAGATTTAGAATTAATTTTTTCAAATATTTATGATAATGGAGAAGTCTTTTCTGAAAATATTTCAATTCCTTCTCAAACATCAGTGTCAGAATCATTTAACTTAAGTAATAAAATAATAGGTAATAAGGAACTAGACATTAATCTTGAAAATATACAAATTGATTATGACTTTTCAATTGCTAGTGGTCAATATAGTATACCTTTAAATAATAACATACTTACAATTCAGGAGACAGGTTATTCAGCAGAGGTTTCAAGTATTAAGCTCAAATCAATTTCTGCTATTACGGAAGAGATAGATTTTCCTCAAGTCCAAAGTGTTCCGTTGCAAGATTTACCAACAGGTTTTGATGATTTTAAATTGTATGATATTTTCTTAGATATGAATTTATATAATCAGATTACAATTAATACAGTTCAAGCTACATTTGATCTTACAGGTAAAAAATGTCCTTCTGGTATATCAACTAGTGATTGCTTTGAAGATGAGTCGATTGAAAGCAAGAATTTTCCTTTTAATGTTGCTTTAGATTCGCCTAATAGAAACATAGAAAATCCTTGTAATTATCAAGTTGGAGACATTGCGGTTACTAAAATATCAATAAATAAAGACAGTCAGATTACTAGATATTACTGTTCTGAGGAATCTGAACAGCCTTATGAAGTTATAGAGAACAGTTTTGATGGATATGAAAATGTTAATTTGTTAGATTTTATTTATTATGGTCCAAATCAAATGAATATGGAGGGCTCTGTTTTAATTGACGGTGAAGGAACGCTTAGAGAAAATGATAATTTATGGGGTGATTTTTCTATTATAGCTCCATTAGCTTTCGTCTTTGATGAGGATTGGGTCTTTATTCCTCAAGACTATACAACTATTCAAGCACTTGATGAGAGCCTCTCAGATCAGATAGAAGATGCTCTAGTTGAAGCTGAATTTAATGCAGAGATAACTAATAGTTCTCCTCTTGGAATATCAATGTCTATGTTAGCATCTGATAGTACGGTTTTTCCATTATATTTAGATGATTTATATGACTTGGAAGAAAGATGTTCAAATAGCATCTATTTTGATCAAAGTTCGTGTAGTGATAGTGGGTTTTCATGGCTTAATTATCAAGACTCCCTATTTAATATGGGTGTTGACAATATATCCTTCGAGTCTATTAATAATAGCGATAATCGAGCTTATTATGTTGAATTTTTTGCAAATGATATTAGTGGCCAAGACTCTATCTTGTTTTGGATTGGGAGAGTTATTGATGTATCGTTTATTTCTCCCCAAGAAACTGATGAAAATGGATTTGTAGTTGTTCCGAGTATTTCTTTTTCGTCAGAGGTTTTAGATGCAAATAGAGTATCTTGGTTTACTGCTTCAGAAGATAGATATATGGTTCCAATGATTACATTGGCTGGAACTGGTGGAGAGCCAGCTTCCTTGCAAACTGATAACTTTCTTGGTGTTAAATCCTTTTTAACATTTGTACTTGATACAGATGGATTATCTAGAAAAAATAGTAAAATAATAACTACTCAAAAAATAAAAATACCATCAAATCAATGAAAAGAGTAATATTTCTATTCTTGAGTTGTATTATTTTAAGTCAAAATTATCAAGATGCAAGGATGCTTGGCTTGGGAGGAGCATATTGCACTTTATCTAGCGGATATAGAGCAGTTGGTGTAAATCCAGCTAATATTAATAATGGAACAAACTCGACAATTAACATTTTTTCAAGTAAGTCATTAATACTTAACAATTTTTTTAATTTAACAAGATATAATCAGTTAAATGGAGCACATTTCGATAACCCTTTAACTGCAAATTATTATCCAAAACAGAATATATTGAATATCTTAGATGGTGAAGGACTAAGCTTATCGCTTAATTCTATTAATTCGATTCCAGGATTGAATTTTTCAAAAAATAATTATGCATTTACTTCAAATGCAATATTTTATGGAGATATTGAGTTGCCTCAGGCTTTTATAGATATAATGTTTTTTGGTAATGAGGTAGGTAAAGAATTAAGTATGTCATTTAACCAAAATTTGCTGATAGGGATTGAGACTGGATTTACCTATTGTCATAATCTCAGTGATGTAAATATAGGGTGGACCATAAAATATCTTCAAGGTATTTACTATTCTAATATGGAAGAACTCGAAAAGCCTTATTTTAAAACTGACACTACGGCATTTGTTGGACAGGGGAGTTATTTAATAAAGCAGGGCTTAGGTGGATTAGGTGCGGCTGTTGATATAGGTTTATCTACAAATGAGTTTGAAAATGGCATGAAATATGGCATGTCAATTACTAATGCTTTTTCAAATATGAAATGGAATAATTCAGCGTTTATGAAATCTCTTGATAATGCTGGCATATCTTTCCCTGTTAGAGAAAAAGAGTATTTATTTTTAAATTTCTCAGTTGATAGCTTAAATGCACAGGCTATGCTTGGCGCTACTGTTGCAGATATATTTAATTCTGAAACATATAAAATTGCTATTATTGATTTAGAAGATATACCTTTAATTGACCCCATTAATGTTGATGAACTTCCGCTGTTTTATTTAGATGAAAATAACTTAGATTCAGGAGTTGTTTCATCTGATGAATCGTTGATTAATTCTGATAAAATAGTTGTTTTAGATGATCAGCGAGTAGTTATACCAACTGAAAATTTAGATGATTTGAGCACTTTTAAGACCTCTCCTTTTAAAACGGATTATCCGACTTATTTAAGATTTGGTTTGTCAAAGAATTTTTATTTAGAAAAGGTATTATTCGCTGCAGATATAATGACCGGCTTAGATAATTCGTTTGGTAACGAAGATAGATGGAAACTTGCTATTGGTGTTGAGTTAAATAAAAATCCTAAAATACCATTAAGATTTGGCCTTACTCTTGGAGGGAAAGATAAGTATCGATTTAATATAGGTAGTGGATACTCTTTTGGCTCAATGAAAATAGATTTTGCGTATGGTTATATAGGAGCTGTTTCTCTTAAAAATACTCGCGGCTTTAATATTGCTTTAAATTTGTTTTATGATTACGGAGAACCGAAAGAAGGCGAGAGAACTTTTATAGATAAAATAAGAGAGATGATTCAAAGTACATTTAAAAAAAATAAAATTGTAATATAGTTTTAAGTCCTTATTTTTGAGTACAGCCAAGCTCCAAAACCTATAAATATTATATTTATCATCCATACTGATAAAGCTGGCGATAATATTTTATTGTATCCAAGGCTTTGTCCAAACTTCATTCCAATATAGTATAAAAAAATAACCATAATACCAATTCCAACTCCTGTTGCCGAATTTGTTCGAGGTTTTCTGATTGATAGCCCTACGCCAAATAGTATCATAATTATACTCGTACAGCTAAAAGCAATTTTAAAATTATAGTCTACTTTTAGTCTTAAATCTTGTGGCCTTCTTTTTGAAAGTTTTTTTAACTCCCAATAATTTAACTCGTCAGAGTCAGGTAGGAATTTTACAAGATCCTCTTCCTTGAAATTGTTATTTTCATCAGTTTGATTGTGGATAAAAAGATTCATATCTAGAGTTGGAATATACTCAGCTTGGAAATTATTATCAGCTTTTCTTTTTTTTATATTTTTACAAATCCAAGATAAGCTTTTTTCCTCCCAAACTAATGTGTCAATTGAATAAGTTGCTAACAAATTATTGTTTTCATCTAGCTCTGAAATAGTAGCATTCTTTGCCAGTCTATTAATGAAGTCATAATTATTTATATATAAAATATTTTCTAATCCACTATCACTGTCAACTAGGTGAAACTTTTTTATTTGTTGAGATTTATTTTTATTTTTTAGGTATTTATTCGTTATTTCCCCTCTTTTTTTGATTGAAGAAGAAACTAAGGTATTATCAAATAAAAATGAACCACAGCTTATTAATATTCCAAAAATTATAAATATAAAAGATAGCTTTTTTAAGCTAATTCCTGAAGCTTTCAGAGCAGTTAACTCATGATGTTTTTGAAGTTCTCCAATAGTGAAAATTGTAGATAAAAGCGTTGTCATTGGAAGCGCGATACTTACAAACCAAGGTATTGAATAAATATAGTAATAGAATATTTGACTTTTAGATATTTCAGACTCTGAAAATGTATCTATATTTTCAATTATATCAACTATTAAAAATAAAATTAAAAATCCTACAATGAGAAATAAATACTTTGATAAAATCTTTTTTATAATATATCGATTTAATAAGCTCATAATCTGTAATAGTAATCTAATATTAAAATGTTTTTTAAATATAAAGTTTCTTAATAATATTAGTATATATATTTAAAACTTTTAAAACTGTTCTGTGAGGCAGTAAAAGTTCTTTCTGATCTAAAATTCTTTTTCTTCCTCCAGTCCATAAAAATATGAATAACATAAAATTAATAAATCAAGCTCAAATGAAAAAAATGATTTTACGTATTTCACATGAAATAATAGAATCATGTAGTAGCCTGGATAACGTTGCAATTATAGGTATAAAAACTAGAGGTGAATTTTTAGCTAATAGAGTCAAAAACAATATTGAGAATATCAAAAAAGTTGAAATTCCTTTTGGCACAATAGATATAACATTTCATAGAGATGATTTTAGTGATAGGCTAATAATGCCTAAGCTTAGTGCTTCTGATATACCCTTTGATGTGAGTTCAAAACAAATATTTTTGATTGATGATGTCTTATTTACCGGTAGAACTATTAGGTCTGCTATTGATGAGATTTTCTCATATGGAAGAGCTGAAAAAATAAAGCTAGCTGTCTTAGTTGATAGAGGTCATAGAGAGCTACCTATTAGGCCTGATTTTGTAGGTAAAAACTTTCCAACTGAGTCTTCTGAGCATATAATTGTGAGGATTGAAGAGGTAGATAATGTAGATGAAATTTTAAAGGTATCTAAATGAGTTCTTTAACTGTTAAACATCTTTTTGGATTACAAGATTTACCAGAAAATGACATAGACAAAATTTTAGATACAGCTTTTAAATTTCGTGAAGTTCTTGATAGGCCGATTAAAAAAGTTCCTTCTTTGAAAGGTAAGAATATATTAAATTTATTTTTTGAGAATTCCACTAGAACTAAAATGTCTTTTGAATTAGCTGCGAAAAGACTTTCTGCAGATGTTATGAATTTCAGCTCTAGCACTTCAAGCTTAAAAAAAGGCGAGAGTTTTAAAGATACAATCCAAAACTTACACTCTATGAAAGTTGACTGTATCGTAATAAGGCACTCTTCTCCTGGTTCTTGTATTAATTTGACTAATTATATGGATGCGACAATAATTAATGGAGGCGATGGATTTCATGAACATCCCACCCAAGCTTTATTAGACATGATGAGTTTAAAAGAGAAGTTTGGCAAAATTAAGGGCCTTAAAATTGGTATTATTGGAGATATTTTGCACAGTAGAGTTGCTCGTTCAAATATATATGGTTTAATAGCCATGGGTGCTAAAGTGACCGTTTGTGGTCCTGCCAATTTAATTCCTAGAGATGTATCTGATTTCGGAGTAGATGTTTGTTATGATGTGGATTCATTAATTGAAAGAGTAGATGCAGTTAATGTACTTAGAATTCAGAGAGAGAGAATGGGCATTGGTATTGTTCCTTCAACCAGGGAGTATAGAGAGCTTTTCGGGATTAATCAGGAGCGTATTTCTAAACTTAACAAGAAGTTGGTTGTTTTGCATCCTGGTCCAATCAATAGAGGAGTTGAAATTAGTAGTGAAATAGCAGATGGTGAAAATGCTATAATTCTTGATCAGGTATTAAATGGAGTAGCTGTAAGAATGAGCGTATTGTTTTTATTGCTTGGAGGGCAAAAGTAGGTATGGCAATCAAATCTGATACATTAGATAATTATATTTTTTCAAACTGTAAAATATATTCACCTAATACAAAAAAAACTATAAATGGTAATATCTTAGTAATTGATGGTATAATTAAAGATTTAAGCTACAGTGGAGATTTTAGTTCTCATAAAATTATTGATTGTAAAAATAAAATAATATGTCCTAGCTTCTTAGATTTGAGATGTCATTTTGGTGAGCCTGGATTTGAAGACACTGAGTCTCTTTCTTCTGGATCAAATTCGGCAATTGCAGGAGGATATTCAAAAATATGCATGCTTCCTAATACGGATCCTGTATTAGATAATTTGGATAGTCTTGAATCTGTTCTCTATAAATCTAAAGATTTGATGATAGATATTTTACCAATTGGCGCTATTACAAAAGAACTCAAAGGTCTTGAATTAAGTGAAATAGGATTGATGGCAAAAAAAGGAGTCGTAGCAATTTCAGATGCTCATAAAATGGTTGAAAATTCTCAAATTATGAGACATGCTATAGAATATTCAGCTATGTTTGGAATACCTGTTATTAATCATGCTGAGAATATTGATTTAAAAAATTCAGGAATAGCACATGAAAGTTTGTTTTCAACTGAAAAGGGGCTTCCTTCTAATCCTTGGATATCTGAAACAGTTGCTCTCTTTAGGGACTTGGAAATTGCCAGGTATGTTAAAGGTAAAATTCATGTACCACACGTTTCTTCCAAAGAATCGTTAAACTTAATATCAAGATATAAAGATATGGGCGTAGATGTTACTGCTGAAGTTACTCCTCATCATTTAGGTCTAACAGAAACAAAGTTAGGAAATTTTGATGCAATATATAAAATATCTCCACCATTTAGAGGTGAAGATGATAGAGTTGCACTTATTGATGGCTTGAAAAGTGGTTTAATTGATTGCATATCATCAGATCATCATCCTCAAAAAATTGAAAATAAAGAGTCTGACCTTATAAATTCTAAATATGGCACAATAGGTCTTGAGTCTGCATTTTCTTATTCTTTTAAAATTTTAAGTGACTATGGGTTCTCTCTTGAAGAAGTTATAGATTTATTTTCTGTTAAATCAAGAAAAATTATAAATATGCCATTGAATATTATTGAACAGGGAGCAAGCGCTGATTTCATAGTAATAAATCCAGATACTATTTGGATCTTCGATGAGAAAAATATTTATTCCAAATCAAAAAACTCTGCACTTATTGGAGAAAAAATGAAGGGAAAGATAGAAGCAGTAGCATTTAAAAATAATATCCATACGATTGATTAAAATTTATTTCACACTTTCCTCTTGCCTAATAAATTGAATAATTATAAGTTAATGGGCTGTAATAAAAGCATGTAATGTAAAATGAAAACATTATCAATAAAAAAAGATCAAATTACTAGAGACTGGTTCATAGTAGATGCTACGAATCAAAACCTCGGCCGTTTAGCCAGCAATGTTGCGCAAGTTATTAGGGGTAAACACAAGCCTTTCTTCACACCTAATTTAGACATGGGTGACTTTGTTATCATTGTTAATGCTAATAAAGTAGCTTTATCTGGAAAAAAATCAGATATGAAAAAGTATTGGAGACATACAGGTTTTCCAGGTGGCCAAAAAGAAGTTACTTTTAATCAAATGAAGGAAAAATATCCTGATCGAGTCATTACCAATGCTGTTAAGGGCATGCTACCGCATAATAGATTAGGTAGAAAATTACTAACTCACCTTAAGGTTTATTCTGGAGATGAGCATCCTCATATTTCTCAAGAACCTAAAAAATTGGAATTTTAATTAATTATGGTTACTAAAAAACATGATGTTTGTACTGTTGGAAGAAGAAAAGAATCTGTAGCTAGAGCATATTTTTATTCAGGTAATGGCCAAATTATTGTCAATGGTAAGAATTTAGCTGATTACTTTTCAAGGGAAACCTCTAAAATGATATTAAAACAACCATTAGAGCTTACTGATACATCATCTAAATATGATATTAGAGTTAATGTGCATGGTGGTGGACAAAATGGTCAAGCTGGTGCTATTAGATTAGCTATTGCTAGAGGTTTGCAAGTAATTAATGTAGATTTAAGAAGTGTGTTAAAAAAAGCAGGTATGTTGACTCGTGATTCTAGAGTTGTAGAGAGAAAGAAGTATGGACAGCCTGGTGCAAGAAAGAAATTTCAATTTTCAAAAAGATAATAGGTATATGAATAAAAAAATAACTGTAGAAGAACTATTAGAGTCAGGTGCACATTTTGGGCATCCAACTTCAAGGTGGGACCCCAACTTTTTGCCTTACATTGCAACAAAAAAGAATGGCAT
>MDSV01049888.1_pt1 | contig 38136 bp, 29 predicted proteins | sample 810851 | NCBI WGS metagenome assembly MDSV01 (sample SAMN05326640, study PRJNA326480) | marine metagenome | isolation source: seawater | place: Atlantic Ocean: North East | collected 2012 | reverse complement strand
TATTACTTTGATTGGTCGACACTCGCAGCGTCTTCTGTACCCGGGACCAACTCGACATATGAATTGACACTTCCTGACACATTTAGCGACCCTACACATCCAAATTCATATCTTTTCAACGTCACCTCTGCGATTCTAACGCAATCTGGTTCGATCAATGCTTATGACAGCGCAGTTGCGCTGCAATCGTTCCTTTCTGAAGGAAATGCTACAACAGAATTCAAACGCAATTACGGTGGTTCAGGAATCGATTCATCACTCGATTTGAGTGTTAGTTTGGTTCAGAATGTACGCGAAGGTACTTGCTCTGAATTCAACACTGCATTTGTGACCATGGCTCGGCTTGCAGGTCTTCCCGCTCGAAAAGTGACTGGATTTTCGGGTGGAACATGGAACGGAGATGGATACACTGTATTCTCCAGTGACCTATCAACATGGGGTGAAGTCCGTCTTCAACAAAACGCAGCCAATGGCAATACCGATCTTGGTTGGATTGCATTTGATGCGTGTCCGCCTGCAGAAGAAGTCGAGATTGTCAACCAGACCATTTCGAACCTTTCTTTTGATAGAGACGGTTCAAGCCCATTGACCATTGAAGGACATCTAAGATACACTGAGAATTCCACTTCAGTTCCGCTCCACCCACTTGTGGGTTATCTTGTCCCGGTTGGTCTTGAAGCATTTATTCCCGGACCTTCTGCGAGTGAAAATTTCGAAATCGGCTTTTCCGACACGCTTGAAAACGGAACATTTTCCTTCAACGGCTCACCTCCCGAATTGGACGGTCCTGGCATGTACAGAATTGTCATACTTCTGGTCCAAGATACGTACATTTCTGAATCTGGAATTGTCTATGACAGTTATGTCAATGTCACTGATGATTCGATTGTTGAGCATGTTGCCCCCAATGCCATCAACGCACCAATTGCTGGTGCTGGAGCTTTAACCGTCATTGAAGGTACTTTATCTCTGGAAAATATTCCAGCAAATAAACTGCAATCAGTAGGTTCCGATGAGGTAAATCCAGGTTCAGTGTGGCTTTCCTTTACCTCTTCTGTCTCTGGATTTACCAACCTAAGCACTCCTATCAATGATGATGGTACTTGGAGTATTGATCTTGAACTCGATCCTTTCGAGACCAAAACAAATATTTCTGCTACATTGGGCTTCTCTGGCTGGCAAGACACACAGATTTCTTCAATTACTCCTCCACAATTCCATTTGCGCCCTTCTACAACTCCTATTTTGCTTGATATTCGTGATGCTCCAAACTTGACCGCAACACTTGAAGGCCCGCTTTCGAACAACAGCATCTTGCTACTTAACGACGATATTTGGATAAACGGTTCGACACTTACAACCGGTGCTTCACCTGTTGCAATGCCAGGTAATCTATCGTTCTCGATACGTCCAAACGGAAGTTCTCAAGACTGGGTTCAGATTTTCAATCTAAGTGTGAATGGGACCTTTAGCATCCAACATTTCCTTGATTCAGCAGACGCTCAAATTCGTGCTGGCATTACAGAAATTCAGCTTCGATTCTTCCCAGATGCAATTGAGGCTACTGATGATGCCAACCTCACTGCAGGTGGCCCATACCTTTTGCGCGGACTTCTCGAGTTTAGCATTCAATCAACTTCGCAATTACGTGGTTTTGATGCAGTAGTGGTCGTGACAATGAACGATCACCGTGGTGAAACTTCGGATTTATTGGCGTCAGGCAACTTCGATTTCATCTTTAATGGTACATGGGTGAACACAACTGTTGACCCTGAGTCTGAAACGCTGAGCATCACATGGCTTGTTGATTCAACTTTACCAGCAGGGGATTACGGGTTTGAAATTTCTTTCAATGGTTCGGAATTGTATCAACCATCATCGATAACTCTTTCAGTTCGTGTTGCTGCTGAAATTGCTTGGAACCTGAGTGTTAGTCAAGACTGGACTCACCTTGGAAATACGAGTTATGTGTACGGGGATATTTTCGATGCACTATACACGAACACTCGCGTTACCAACAATGCGACGATGATTTCGTTGTTGATGAGTACCCCAGAAGGGCCTCTCGACCTTGCTCAAGGGTTCTTGAACAACTCAACAGGTAGTTTTAATCTCAGTTTTACTGCACCTACAAATTTCCCTTCGGATTCTTATGAATTTGTTTTGAATTTGGATTTCGATACAATGGGGCCTCTCGGCGGTCCATACTATCGTTTTGTAGATACTTCACTTCCACCTGCACAACCTGTCATTCCATCGTTGCTCGTTGGTATTGAGTCTGAATTTGTTGTCGAGCCTGAACGTCCGGCTTTGATTGTCGAAGTGAACAATACTGTGGAATTTGTTACCAAAGTTACCGATGTTGCAGACAGTTCAAACATTACGGGTGCATCGGTCGAGTACATTTTCGATTGGGGTGGAACCAATGTATCCCTTGGCACCTCTTCAACCGATGGTGAAGGTAACTCTACTTTCGAGTGGAACGCTTTAAGCACAAATCCAGGCTATTATGACGTTCTTGTTGTTGTTTACGACGATTTAACTTCAGGATTATCTCCCGGTAACACCCGTAGAACCGGAAATTCCTCAGTTGTGAACCTCACCGTTCAAGTTCCAAGTGATATCCGGATCGATTCGGCCCCTACAGTCACAACAGCAGGTCTCAACTTCAATGTCTTGGGACAAGTTCTGGATGGCGATAATTCTGCACGACCTTTGACGACAGCCGTCGAAATGTCGGCATTTTGGTTGAACAACCCCGAAGAAATCTTGGTCTCTTCATATCAGACGACTTCAAACGGCACCTTCAACATCAGTGTTCCAACTGACACATCCGGTAACGGCACGGAACGTGGAAACAAGATCTTGGTACTTACCGTCATCGAAGGTTCTTCTCCTTTCTATCTAACTGCGACTGCTCAAACCGGGATGTTGGTGATGGGTGTAAGCCAATTTGACAATATCCAGCCACTCAATCCAATCACCGTTAATCGTGGCTCGACAATCAATATTACCAGCCGTTTGCTTGAATCATCAGATTTGTTTGCACCATTAGCTGGATACGACGTTGATATTCAATTCCACGAAACATGGCTAAATGGGACTCAAACTGACGCAGAGGGATATGCAAATTTCAGTCATACGATTCCATACTCTCATCCGCTCGGCCTCATTGTTGTGTCATTGGTGTTTAACGGCTCGTCAGATCTGTTGTTGACCCAAGTGAATCTCTCGACCATCACAATCCGTTCCTTGACTTTCTTGGTCGTTGATCCAATTGCAGCCAATCCAGTTGCTGGAACTTCGTTTAATGTATCTGGTAAGGTAATCAGCGATAACGGCAGTGGCTTAGAACAGCGTGATGGAAGTGTTCTGCCTTCAAACATCTTGTTTAGCATCAATGGACAACCGACTGGTTTCACTGTTACCGGAGGTTCTGTAACTGCCGGAGGCGTTTGGAATGCCACCCTCTTGCTCAGTGATTTCTTTGAGGCTGGAAATAACTCGCTCGAAGCATCGTATATTCCAGTTGTGAATTACTACATCGGTTCAACCAACAACTCATCCTTTGACAGTAGAGGATTTACCACCTTGGTGTTTGTTAAACCTGCTTTGGATGGTTTGGGCTCGCCTTCACTCAATGACCGAACAGAGCGTGGAAATGACGTAAAAATACAAGTTCTGCTTCGAGATAATACACTTCAGCCTGTCGATAACCAAACAATAATTGTATCTTTACGAGGAACGGGTGTAAGTGTTACCCTGACCACATTTGCAAACGGAACAGCCTTTGGTAATCTTTCAGTTCCGTCGAACCAGAGTGTTGGATTCAACGATTTAGACGCACAATTCTCCGGAATTCCTGGCTCTACAGGATTATTGGGCTCCAATTCAACCACGCAGTTCGCAGTACTTGCTCAATCTCGTCTCTCAATTACGTCGTCTCCCTCGACATTGATTGCTGGGGACTCTTTTATTGTCGAAGGTACACTCCTTGATGACCTCAACCAGTCGCTCACAATTGATGGCGCTCCCTCTCTAGGAATCGTTTACCTTCTGGTCGATGGAGTACCAGTTTCGAGTGTTGAGTCCGACCCAGTTACTGGAAACTACACTTTGTCTTACACTCTACCTGAGGATATCTCGGCGGGTACTCACCAAATCCAGGTACGCTTCCTCGGAGGACGAGATTGGGTTGACCCAATAGGTGTCGGAGATCCAGCAAACCCTGATTTCTATCTCCCGAGCGAGGCTCAAGTTGACTTCAATGTAAGCGTACCAACCAAGATTCTTCTGTTGACTGCATCAGGAACGGTTGATCGTGAAGCCTCAATGACCATCCAAGGTAGGCTGTTGGACATCGTCGATGCCCCACTTGGAAATCTTACCGTAGAAGTCTGGCTTGGTGGGCAATGGATGACCAATGTTACAACAGATGAAACCGGATTGTTCACTGCCGTCTACCCTGTACCTTCTGATGCACAGTTGGGTCCTGTTGATTTGGAAACACGATTTACTGGCACAACATTCTATTTGCCGAGTAATGCAACCGGCATTTGGGATGTGTATAGCCCTGTACTGGTCACTGTAAACATCGATAGCCCTACTGCAGTAGGTCAAAACGAAACAATTTCTGGTAGTGTTGTGGATAACCAACTTTCAGGAATTCCGAATCACTTTGTTGACTTGGAGGTTGAAGGTTTAGTCATTGCTACAGTTCAAACAGATTCCCTAGGAGACTTTACTTTCCTTTGGGCAGTTCCAGATACATTTGCATTTGGCAACAACACATTGTTTGCCAATGTTGATTCTCAAGGATTCTATCGTTCAGGGTCTGGTAACACAACCTTCTTCCTTGCTCATCGTTCAGACGTGACTCTTGTCTTTGAAGATGGCAAAGATGCTACCCGAGGCAATTTGTGGACTTTGAGTGGACGACTCTATGACATTGATACAGTGAACAACGACGGACTTTCGGGTATGGATTTGAGTTTACGTCTTGATGATGTTGAGGTTGCATCGTTGGTTACTGGAACTGACGGCAGTTGGTCTGCTTTGATTCCAGCTACAATGGATTTGGCACGTGGAGATCATTTGTTCCAAATTGTGTTTGAGGGCACAGAGGCTCACCTAGGCGCTCAAGCAACTTCGACAGCAACTGTCTGGTCAAATGCACGAATCACGATTGATGAAACTTCTTCGAATATTGTCGTTCGTTCTGATTCCGTATTTTCTCCAATCCTTCTCACCGGTTCAGTTGCAGAAATTGGTGGGCAAGGTGAGGTCTTCAACAACGTTACTCTTTACTTAGGTAATGCTTCAAATTGCTTGGAACAAAATGACGGTGCTCGATGTTTGGATGGATTAGAAGTCGTTTGGTCGAATGGAAACTTTTCATTGACTGCTACTGCTCCGGTTTTCCTTAATCCGGGTGCGCAATATCTGCATTTGGAAACACCTCGTCATGACGAACATTACCTGAATTCGGCAAGTGTAAGTCATCCGATTTTCGTGAAGATAAACGCTGAAATTCTCATCATTCCATTTGATGTCATCGAAGACAAACAGGAAGATATTGGTGGCTCAATTCTCGTCACTGCAAAGGACACCCTTCAAGGGGTTGAGGGAATTACCGTGACGATTTATCTCTACTCAGAAAACGGCACACAGCTCTCCACCCCAATTCAACCTCTTACCGATTCTGACGGAGTAGCTGCTTTCGAATTCAACTCCGACCCACCCTATGGTGATTCAGACTTCTGGGGAGAGGTGTACATGGAGATTCTCATCAATGACCCACGACTTTCTCAACAAACACTCGATGAATTTGCACTTGAATATGGTGAAGCCATTACCCCGTCTTACGAATACCAAGTCGATGAATCTCAATTGCCGAGTTGGGCGTATCTTGTAACGCTCATCCTTCTAAGTTTGATTGTTGCAGGTGTGGTCATGTATCGACGCCGGCAATCCTCTGAACTTCTTGAGGAAGCGGCTGAAGTCTTCGCTTACACTGCTGAACTGTTGGCGGCAGGTGATTCGGTTCGTGAATCAATTTTCACCTGTTACCAGAATCTCTGTTCAATTTTCCAAGAAAGAGGTTTCTTGCGACGAGACTTCGAAACGGTTCGTGAGTTTGAAATGGCAATTCGTCAGGCAATGCCTCAGATTTCAGAGGATTCACTGCTTGCTCTCGATAATATGTTTGAGCAGGCTCGTTACAGCCGTGATGAAATGGGAGAGCAGCATCAAACTGCTGCAACTCAAGCACTTGGTAGAATGGGTGAAGAAATATCCAATTTGACGAAGGTCCCGCCACGGTGAATTTCACCATCGTAGGTGAAGTCGACCGTTGATGAAGTGGGCTTGAATCTCACGAGCTTCGCTCGGGAGAGGAACGACTCTTTGCAAATTTTCATGACCTTGCTCTTTAACGATGATTTTCAATTTTCGTTGAACCTCATCATTGAGGGTGGAAATCTCGATGTCTGAAGCTTTGGCGCCCATGAGTGGAATTGAAAGTCCGTCAGGGTTCATTGTACCATGCAACTGTTCAACCATCCATGCAAGTTGACGTTCCGGTTCGATTTCTGCCAAGTGAGATTCTGGAATCATTCCAGCAGCGACTAAAACCAATTTATGGTTCATTTGAACCTCGTCCAAATGACTGGCAGTTGCTTGGAAATCAGCATGAAGTTGTTCTGGAAGGGCCTCAAGGCCCATCTGCTTTTTTGCGTCTGTAGACGCCTGTTCATCCTGTTCCGAATCAGTTTGCAATACCACTGGCTCCCATGTCGACATGGTAGTGGGGTGTTGTGTGGCCTCCATGAACCTTCGTCCTCCAAAGTTTCACTGATTCTACCCTTCTTCAACAGTGTGAACTCGAGAAAAAAACCTTCGAGCAAAACTTTGGGTTGTTTTTGGGTCGTTTGTTGCATTCATTCGCAAATCACTCGGATAACAACCGATGTAAGTTCGGTCCGTATGACGATTGTCGAGTAACAGAATCAACGCTCTGTCTCCAATCGAACGAATAGGACGCCCCATTGCTTGAAGGATAGAATTGATTGCAGGTTGAGTTACGGTATACCTCCAGGCATTGTTTTTACCAAACCTGTCACCAGCGTACGCCTTTAATGAATTTGAAAGAACAGATGGAGGAGGGTTTGGGATGCCTATGCATGCAACAGCGTCCAAAATACCTCCGTTGTAATCTATGCCCTCTGACAGTCGAGCCCCGTACACGCCGCAAAGCAAAATTCGTTGCCCAGATTCTTTTTCACTTCGTAAAGTCTCGACCAGAGAATCAATGTCATTTTTGTTCCAATCTCGGGATTCGGTAATTTTTCTTATCCCTTTGAAGGATTGTTCACCGAGAATATCCTCCATCATACGATACGATGGTGAAAAAACCGCAATATGGCCAGGAGTCCCATCAATGAGTGCTTGAATGTGGTTTCGAATTTTCTGCCACATTGTCGAAGAGCGTTGTGCGTATCGTGTTGTCACATCACCCGCAACAAGAACGGGACGTCGTTCTCCGGCAAAAGGAGATGGATAAGCGGTCTTCGTTGTTTTTGTAGAGGGCAAATCCAAAATGTCAGCATACATTTTGGGAGGATACAGTGTTCCTGACATGAGAATCGCACCGTGGACAGAAGAAAAGACTGGGCCAGATACAAGACCAGGATCAAGCAGATGTGAAGTGATTTTTCCCTCTTTGCCTTTCGAGCTGAAAACGAGGCTTAGGGCGGTTGTGTTGCCAAACATTTCGATACATTTGAGAATGTGACCCATTCGATGGGCGTCAGGTTCCATGGCGTCGCCATCTTCCCCGGTGTCCAAGTCCACTTCGACTCGCAGCAATACATCGGCTAGCCTAGGCAACCGGTGTTTTCTGTCGACACTGATGTGTTCGATTTGTTGTGGTTCAAGGGTTTTTTGCCCAGTCAAACCTTCGTATTCATCACATGAACGGTGTATAATTTGTAGAAATCGTTCAACCTCGACTTTTGATTCTTCCGAATCGTTTGCCAAGTCTGTGTGGAGTTGACGAAACAAGTCTGCAGTCTTTGTACGAGCAATTTTCATGATTTCAAATGCCCAAGTTGCTGCATCGAGTTCTAATGCAAGTGCTACAGAGTTTGACTGGAGATAACTTTCATTCAGCGCTCCCACATACTCTTCCAGTTCCATAGTCGTGTTTCTCGCAATAGTGGGCGTAATCACTCTCTCCATGGTCATTCGAATTCGGTCAGGTAAGTTATGTGCTTCGTCAACAACGACAATGATGTTTTCCAACGAGATGCCCATGGCTTCTAAACTTGATTTCCGGACATCTTCATCAAAGATGTGATTGTAATCTCCAACAAACACATCAGCGTATCCTGCTGCTTCCCTTGCAGCCTTCCAAGGACATGTTTGTGTGAGTTCACCTCCAACACGGTGAATCTTGGTAAGTTCAACTAGTTCATCAACGTGCAACGGACTGTCCAAAATACGTTTTGTCAATCCTGGGGCGCTGGTAATCCACGGGCGACATGATTTGGTTTTTCGTGCAGTGCTGCACATCATGGAGAACACCAAATTGGATTCATTGGCAAAAGGTTGTACACACATTCCAGATTGGCCAATCATATCGACCAGAGTGATGGGTTCTTTTCCAGTTCGCCTTTGGTTGATTCTTCGAACAGTATCGACCACAATTCGATGTTGACTTTGTCTTGATGTAAGGAAAAAAATGTGCTTTTTGGTTTCAGAATTCTGAGTAATTTCGAGCGCTGCACAAAGCGCAGCCGCAGTTTTCCCAATTCCGGTAGGGGCTGCAGCCAAGTGGTAACCTTTGCTCCGCAAAGACTCTGTACATTCATGAATCATTTCTATTTGACCTGGACGAGGTTTTTCATGCGCCAAGTACGCAAACATCGCATCATGTGCTTGTCCCTCCTTGGCCGTCATATCGATGGTTCGGTGTCGACACCTCTAAAGGATTGGGGAGTTCAATGCGCGGAAGCACTGATGTGAATCATTGTGCCCAGGTATGTGGGGCCCTGGACACGTGGGAACCAACCGGCTTAGCAAGCCGGTGTGGAATCTGAGTCCCCCCGGCCGTCTTCCGAGGGGAGGTATGTTGGGTTTTGGTTCAAAGAACCGGTTCGTCCAGCGCGTGCAAGACGGGCACGCAGACGCAAAGCGGCAAATCCGTAGGGCTTGGACATATCCCGTACGGCACTGAAGGTGGCATCACGAGACTCGCAATCATCGTTTTGCCAATTCATTCCCATCCCCTCCTGCACTCTCACCCACTCATTCGTGGTATTCTTCGCGTCGTATCGTTGAATCCTTGGCTACTGCCAAGAGTTCATCGAGTTGTTTTGTCATTTCAGAACGAGCTTTAATGCTGCGTTCTATGTAGAGTGATAGCCCTTCTTGGGCGGCTGTTTCCGGCGTAGTGCCTTGCAATTCGTACAACTGGCCGAGAAGCATTTTGTCTCCATGGCCTATTGGGATTCGAATTGAATCCATGCCGGGTAAAAGAGGCTGGCCTTTGAGGAATTGTTGGATCGCCATTCGAATGACATCAGAGCGGTTTCGAGCACCGTCAAGTCCAACTCGTGCATCGAGCATTGCGATTTCATCTTCAGTTATTCTAAGTGAGACGAGGTTGCTAGGTGCCGCCATTCTGATTCCTCCGTAAAGTGTGGGTATACGAGGGGGTATATCAATGTAGCGCGTATGATGACATTATGTAATACAAGTAATTACAAGGATAAAGCGAGTACTGCTCGGCATTTGCTCATTTAATGTCGCCAAATGCTGGTTTTTCTGTACTACATACGAATACACATTCATTCTCAAAACCGTGTAACATTCTAATACATGTTGCCAGTACTCAAACCATGGCTCTTGAACCGTCTCGGGGACTCTATCTTTATCTCAGAACATTGAACATTGCCATGGAAGACTCAATCCTAACTGATGATGAGGCAAGTATTCTTCATGTTCTGGCCGTTGCTTTAGGAATACAACCGAGTGATACAGCACTTTGTCTCTCAGTTGTCCGGGGGGATGAAAAGAACCCATTTGATGACACAGAGTTCGATTATGCAGGTCATCATCCAGGCGACGTTGCTACATATCAAAGTGCACTTGTTGCAGCTTTAGATGATGAGATTATTTCTGAGGATGAATGGGCTATGCTGACCGCACTACGAACGATTGTTGGTATTCAAGAAGACCAACATGCCATGATAGAAGAGGCCATACATGCGATGGCAGATATTGACTCAAACGGTGTTCGTCGGCTTGAACGATTGAAGCGATACCTCACAGTGTGTCCTTTCTGAAACGTTCTCTCCTCTATGAAACTACACTATGTGGGCCCTACTAATGGCAATACTTAGAAAGGGTCTTTCTTTGGGCCAATCAACACATAGTAACTGGTGCTAACATGAGTATAACAAAAGAAATCTACGAATCAGTGGTCGCACGCGACCCAAGCCAACCTGAATTTCATCAAGCGGTATGGGAGGTGCTTGAATCCCTCGAACCAGTTCTTGAAGCTCAACCTGAACTTCGTTCTGTAGTCGAGCGAATTGTAGAACCAGAACGTCTCATCCATTTCCGTGTGCCTTGGGTTGACGATGCAGGAAAAATCCACGTTAATCGTGGTTTTCGTATTCAGTTTAACGGTGCAATTGGACCTTACAAAGGTGGATTGCGATTCCATCCAAGCGTCAACGCATCTATTCTCAAGTTCCTTGCTTTTGAGCAAATTTTCAAGAACTCCCTAACAGGACTACCTATGGGTGGCGGAAAGGGTGGTTCAGACTTTGACCCCAAAGGCAAGTCCGATGCTGAAGTAATGCGATTCTGCCAATCGTTCATGATGGAACTATGGAGGCACATCGGTCACAATTGCGACGTTCCTGCTGGTGACATCGGCGTTGGCGGTCGTGAAATTGGTTACATGTTTGGAATGTACAAAAAACTACGAAACGAATTCCAAGCGGGTGTTCTCACTGGAAAGGGTCTCTCCTATGGTGGCTCCTTGATTCGTCCAGAAGCAACAGGCTACGGATTGGTTTACTTCGCTCGTGAAATGCTTGCTGCGAAAGGTAAGTCCTTCGAGGGTGCTACCGTTTCAATCTCCGGTTCCGGAAATGTTGCACAATTTGCCTGTGAGAAAGTATTGGACCTTGGCGGTAAGCCGGTAACAATGTCTGACTCCAGTGGTTTCATTCACGATACTGAAGGAATAGACCGGGCTAAACTCGCATGGATTATGGACCTAAAGAACAATCGTAGAGGCCGAATCTCCGAATATGCTGCAGAATACAGCAGTGCGACATTTACACCGTCTGCTCCAGAACCTTCTTCCAATGCTCTGTGGGGAGTGAATGTCGATGTTGCTCTTCCTTGTGCAACACAAAATGAATTGAACGGAAAAGAAGCACTAATGCTTGTTGACAACAATGTACTTGCCGTTGCAGAAGGTGCAAATATGCCATGTACACCAGAGGCTGTTGAAGTGTTCCAAAAGAACGGAATCATGTTCGCTCCAGGTAAGGCAAGTAACGCTGGTGGTGTTGCAACCTCCGGTCTAGAAATGTCTCAAAACTCACTTCGAATGGGTTGGACACGAGAAGAAGTTGACGAAAAACTCGACAACATCATGGTCAATATTCACAAGAATGCGGCTGAAACAGCAGAAAAGTACGGACGTCCCGGGGATTATGTCTTTGGGGCGAATGTTGCAGGTTTCCTCAAGATTGCTGAGGCAATGGATGCTCAAGGCGTTGTTTGAATCAGTATTGATTTTCAGTGTACGCTTCCGTAGCGTATATGTGCCGGTTTAATGTGAGCAAGTTATGCCTCGCCTTGAAGTTGGCAACGATGCTCCCCAAATTGAATTACCCGCAATCGATGGAAGCACATTTGATCTGTCAAAGTACAAGGGAAAAAGAGTCATTCTTACTTTTTTTCGTTTTGATTCGTGTCCGTTTTGCAACCTCAGAATTCACCGTATTGTAAAGCGATGGAATGAATTTCCTGAAGACACAGTCATGGTTGGTATTTTTGATGCTCAGATAGGTAAACTGAAAAAGCGCATGAAAAAACACAAGGTTCCTTTCACCTTGGTTGCTGATGAAACCTACGAACATTTCCTTAACAATGGTGTTGAAAAATCATTCTTCCGAGTTATGCTGGCTCCATTAAGGGCTCCACTCACCTTTTTGCAAACATTGGTTCGAGGATACGTGCCAATGACTCTGTCTCTTTCCAAACTATCGACTTTGCCAGTCGACGTATTGATTGATGAAAACGGGAAGATTGTCGAGGCACATTACTGCAAGGACACCGTTGACCATTTGCCAATCGAACGACTGGTTGAATTCGCTCAAGGTTCTTGAGAATTATTCAGTAGTCTTCACAATACGGCAGTTAATCGTGTTGATAAACGATCCATTGTCCGGATTCGGTATCGAAATAATGCAATGTTCCATCTGAAGATTTTGACCATGACACTCCGTTTTCCTCCCATTGCTGATTCTGGACTTGAATTTCTGGTAATTCTTTGCTGCTTTCAAAAGTCATGTTTGATTCAGTCGACGCGTCAAGATAGTTTTGTTCTGCAAATGGAGAACTTTCTGTAGGCAATTGTTGATTCTTTCGAACGATGAGAAGAGCTGCTAGTCCGCAGACTGCGAGTAGAGCAACAATTGCGTATACCAATCCAGCACCGCCATCAGATGCCTCTTGTTCCGATTTTGTAGGGTCATCGGGATAATAATCGTAGGTGTCTGATATTCCATCACCATCCGAATCCGTAGTCTCGTTAGGGTCAAGTGGGAAGTCATCTTCTGCATCGTTGACATTGTCTTGATCGCTATCCATTTGTGAAAGAGCACATCCGTCATCGAATACAATCGAACTGGTAGGCGTTCGAGGGCAATCATCATCAATATTTTTGACACCATCTTCATCATCATCGAGTTGGTATTCAGAGCATCCATCGAGGTCAATACTGTGTGACTCATCGGTATCTGGGCACAAATCCTTGTGGTTCCGAATGGAATCGTTGTCTTGGTCAAGTTGAGATTCTGCGCATCCAACTGAATCGACTTGTTGTCCAACTGGAGTTGCAGGGCACAAATCGACTGTGTTGTCAATCATATCGTTGTCATCATCAAGTTGAACATTTGCACATCCAACTGAGTTCGTTATCATGCCGATTTCAGTATCTGGACACTGATCAACGTCGTTGTTAATCGCGTCACTGTCATCATCACGTTGCGCATCTGCACACCCGTTGACATCAACCTGCATTCCGGATGGTGACATGGGGCAGATATCATCCATATCTGCAATCCCATCCCCATCCGAATCGCGTTGAGCAGACGAGCAGCCAACGCCGTTCACAGGAACATTTGCAGTTGTCGAGGGGCACTCATCAAGCTGGTCGTTAATACCATCTTCGTCGGTGTCTCTCTGCGTTTCTGAACATCCAGAAGCATCGACTTGAGCGCCTAGAGGTGTAAGCGGACAGATGTCAAACATGTCCATTACGCCGTCGTTGTCTGCATCTTCTTGCGAACCGGAACATCCAGTAGAATCTACTGTTTCACCGGCTGGAGTCATTGGACAAGCATCGAGATTGTTTGATACTCCGTCCAAATCGTCATCTTTCTGTTGCTCTGAACATCCGTTTGAATCAACGGCTTGCCCTTGAGGTGTGTTGAGACAAAGGTCTGGATTGTTGCCGTTTGAATTGTCACCAAAACCATCGCCGTCTTCGTCGAACCACTGTGTAGGTTCGGTGGTGAATCGATCGGCGTTGTTGCCGTTTTGATTGTCTCCGTATCCATCGCCATCAGCGTCATACCATTGTGTACCATCGCTAGGGAATGCGTCTGAATTGTTTCCAGCCTGATTGTCTCCATAACCATCTCCATCTTGGTCAGACCATTGAGAACTGTCGGTTGGGAAAGCATCACCATTGTTTCCAGTGGGATTGTCACCGTATCCGTCACCGTCTTGGTCAGACCATTGAGTCGAATCGTTCGGGAAAGAGTCTGGTGTGTTTCCATTCGGGTTGTCTCCATAACCGTCACCGTCTTGGTCGGACCATTGTGATGCATCAGTCGGGAATGCATCACCATTGTAGCCGGAAGAATTGTCCCCGTATCCGTCATTATCTGAATCGGACCATTGGGTTGGTTCGGTTGGGTATTCATCAGCATAATTTCCACTTGCGTTATCCCCGTATCCATCACCGTCTTGGTCGGACCATTGTGTAGGGTCGTATGGGAATGCATCGGATGCATTACCCCAAGAGTTGTCCCCGTATCCATCACCGTCTTGGTCGGACCATTGAGTATTGTCCAACGGGAATTGGTCCGGAGCATTACCGCTTTGATTGTCCCCATATCCATCTCCGTCAATATCCGAGTACTGGCTACTGTCGGAGGGGAATGCATCGATTAGGTCGTTGTAACCATCACCGTCGGTATCTCTCTGAGAGAGTTCACAACCGTTGAGATCAACCACTGCACCAGCGGTGGTGTTTGCACAAAGGTCATACTCATTTTGAACACCGTCGTTATCGTCGTCAAAAGTCAGTGAGAAACAGTCGCTATCTCCGATTAATTGAACATTGGCAATGGAGTAAAGGTTGACCACAGCGCAATAAATTCCACTCGCATTGGGGGTATTGTAGGTATAGGTTGGCATACTCATATTTTGGGCGGTCGCTGTGAAACTCGTGAGGCTTGAACTTGATAGAGAGGCACCAGAACTGTCGGTAACCAAAACTTGATACTTGTACTGGTCATTAACAACCAGGTCGTTTCCTTTCAGGGAGATATCATTGGTTGCTGATGTCGTACTTGTTGAGTATGAATCAATGAGCATGGTAGGAAGTTGGGGGGTAAATTCTTCATCGTGGAATCCAACAAAACCATCGCTGTTCGAAAGATTAACTTGAGAGTTGTTGAATGAAAGAATTGCCGCAAATCCATGTTCGTTGAGTGTGGTTGGTCCATTCCATGTTATCTGCCAAGTTTTGGAACTGGAAGTATTGGTTGTAAATGTCAAATTTACTTGGTCAACTGCGGAATGCGTTACGGCAGCGTCAACATCTCCAGAAGCAGTAAGATTTGCTTGGAATTCATCGTAATCATACACAATCCACCTTAACTTATAGTCGGTATTTACGGAGAGGTTCGTTGCTTGAATTGTTCCGGTTGTCGAGGAGGTAACCACCGTTTCAATCATCTCAATGTAGATGCAGTCGAATGCGCTGTTGTAAGGCACTCCAGCAGAATTTTTGAGTTCAGAAACAACACAGAACTGTGATTCATATTCCATTCCAGATTGGACAGTGATATTTACCATCATCGTGGTACCTGTTGCATTGAAACTTCCATTGAGACTTGTCCCCCAATACTCACTACCGTTGTTGATGGACTGGTATGTGGTATAATTGTAGAGATACGTATCGCCAACCGTTAGTCCAGAGAATTGCAACGTAGCATTGGTGATGTTGTTCATTGTCACTGCTACAGTTTCAAACGATTGCCCTCCTCCTGGCAAGTCGGTCGTTATGGAAATATCGTAGACATTCGTATCGCCTGAATATCCGTATACTCGAAGGTAAGTTGTTTGGTTTATCGATGAAGAATAACTCATTGATTCAACGTTACCGGTTCCACCAGAACTGTCGATGTAAGAGCCAGTGGAACTATCCCACTCTGTATCGATATCGCCGTTTATTCCGATGAAGGTGATGTTTGCATAGTAGGTTACTCCCGCCAGCATATCGACTCTGAAGTAGTCATCATCTGTCGTCGTGTGAATTGAAAGTCCAGTGCATGAAAGAGGTAAAATGGACGCCTGAGTAGCTGATGTCGTTGCGTCGTTTGGTTCAAGAATATCAGAGACGAGGTTACCACTTCCTGAGCAGTTTGCACCGGTAGAACCGTTACCGCCACCGGTTCCTCCAGTAGACGAGCTGTTGTGAGTCCATACATTGGTGGTGTAACTGCCGTAGCCGCTGTAGCGTAGAATTTTGATGTAAATCGTTCCACCATGGGCAACCCCAGTGCTGTTGGATGTAACCGTCTCGGGATTGTTAGCAATGGAACTGCCCATCGTACTCATATTGGCGTTGTACATCCAGAGTTCGAAGTCGTTGGTGTAACTACTTCCGTTTGCTGACGTGTATGTTGCGTTGTAAGAAATCCGGACCGTTAAATCCTCATTTGAATTCAATTGAACTGCAAACCAATCTTGATCATCACCTACATCCAATTCGCTGTAATAATTGCCTGAAGAATAAGGAGCATTTCCAGCAAGATTGAGCGTTGATGAATTTGAAATCGATGTAGAATTATCAGGTAGGTCCCCACCCGAATTCATATCGTTTTGATTTGCACCGACTGCTGAGGCTGGAAATGCTGTGAGGCTGATTGTTGTCAACACGAGCATTATTGCAATTGACAAACTTCGAATTCGATATGAGCCACTTGGCTTTACATCTCCGACCATGTCGACAGCAGAGAATACTGGTTTAAGATTCTACGGCAAGACTAGATTGCAGTTGGTGCAACATGACCGTCGCTTTTGTCCTCAGGTTTACGGACTCTGGACCATACTCCGCCCATGAGTTTGTCGTGGCAAGAACTGCAATAGTAGAATCTTCTGTAGGCTTCTCGAAATGAGTAAGCCTTCTTTCCGGTAGCAACCAAGAAACCTTCGGGTGACAATCGCGAAACAATTGTGCCGTCTGTGCCACACCCAGGGAAGTCGCATACTGAAGTTCCGGTCATGATACGCACACATGCTGACAGGTCTTTAATGGTCGTATTGTTCTAGCGAAAAATTACAAATTAGTCGCTTGTGTCAACTTCATCTTGAGCAGGTTCGATGACAACAAGTGGGATGTTTGCCTCAATTGCTTGACCTTCCTCGCAATGAACAACGGTAACAGTTCCAGAAATGGGTGCTTGAATTTCATTTTGCATCTTCATTGCTTCTAAGATTAAGATGACTTGTCCTTCAGAAACTTGTTGACCCTCTTTCACTTCTACTGTAACAACTTTTCCAGGGATGTTGGCTGAAACGGTACCCGATTTCTTCTTCTTACCACCGCCACTTCGCTTTTTCTTTGCAACAGGAGCAGCATCGGGAATTTCGATTTCAAAAGATTTACCTTGAACCGTAGCAGTCCAAGTTTTTCCTTCGCCTTCAATGGTGACTTCAAATTCAACTCCATCGACAATTACTTTTCTGGTTTCAGGCATTGTTTCACTTCCATGGTGAGCGACTTGCTCTTTGATGCATCAATGAAGATTGTCCAGTATTCATTCGTCGATGGTCTTGCGACCAAGCGAGTCCTGGTTTGCGAGCGATTTGACTGGGGTCATCTCCACTTTGTGAAAGCATAGCAAGTACGGCTGCTATTGCTGCCATTCGCAAAGTTTCGTCTTCCTTTTCCGACATACGATCTCCTCAAAGCGGTATGTTGCCGTGCTTTCGAGCAGGACGTAATTCTTCTTTATCCATGAGCATTTCAAGTGCGCGACAAAGTTTGCTGCGAGTTTGATTTGGTTCGATAACATCATCCAAATATCCCAATGCTGCAGCGGTGTACGGATTTGCGAATTTTTCGTTGAAGTCCTCAGTCAGCCTTTGACGTTCTTGTTCAGAATTTCGTGAATTCGAAATTCTCTTGCGATGTATAATCTCGACAGCGCCATCGGCACCCATCACAGCGAGTTCACCGGTTGGCCAAGCCACATTGTAATCTCCGCGAATGTGTTTTGAAGACATGACATCGTAAGCGCCACCGTATGCTTTACGAAGAATCACAGTAAGTTTCGGAACAGTTGCTTCGGCAAATGCGTAGAGTAATTTTGCACCGTGGCGAATAATGCCACCCCATTCTTGGTTGGTGCCGGGTAAGAATCCTGGCACATCTTCTAGAGTCACCAGTGGAATATTAAACGCATCACAGAATCTCACAAAGCGTGCAGCTTTGTCGCTCGCATCAATATCAAGGCATCCAGCCAAAACTTTAGGTTGATTCGCAACTATGCCAACGGTGTTTCCGCCAAGATGTCCAAATCCAACAACAATATTCTGTGCCCAATCCGATTGAACTTCGAGGAATCCTCCATCATCGAGTATTTCGGTAATCACGTCAACAACATCGTATGCTTTTGTCGCCTGGTCGGGCATGATTGAGTCTAAAGCATCGCAAGAACGGTCAATTGGGTCATTGGTTTTCTTACTCGGAGGGCGTTCAAGATTGTTTTGTGGAAGTAGGTCACACAAGTCCCGAGCCATCTGTATGGCAGCATCATCGTCAGGGACGGTAAAGTGAGATACACCAGATTTCGTACCATGAGTCGATGCACCTCCTAAGTCTTCAAAACTCACTTCTTCATTCGTAACGGTCTTGATGACTTCTGGACCTGTGATAAACATGTACGAGGATTCCTCAACCATGATAATGAAGTCTGTAATTGCAGGAGAGTATACAGCACCACCTGCACACGGGCCCATGATGACGGATATTTGCGGAACCACGCCGGATGCACGAACATTGCGGAAGAAAATTTCAGCATAACTGCCAAGAGATGCTACTCCTTCTTGGATGCGTGCGCCGCCTGAATCGTTCAATCCGATGACAGGCCTGCCGGTTTTGAGTGCCATGTCAAGTACCTTACAGATTTTCAGTCCATGCATTTCTCCCAATGAGCCGCCGTATGCAGTGAAGTCTTGAGCAAAAGTGAACACTTGCCTGCCGTTAATTGAGCCATGGCCGGTTACAACCCCATCTCCTGGGATGATGTCATTGTCCATTCCAAAGTCACGACATCGGTGCTCAACTAAAGCATCAATCTCTTGGAAAGTACCTTCATCGAGCAAGATTTCAATTCGTTCTCTTGCCGTCATCTTACCTTTTTTGTGTTGCCTATCTATTCGTTCTTGACCGCCGCCAATTTCACTACGAGATTTTCTATTTCGTAAATCTTGGAGTCTTTCTTCAGTCGATGCCATAGGCTTACCCAACACCTCTATCAAAAAGCCGCCTTTATGGGTTGCCTTTGGTATGAGTGGTCAAAGGTCGTTCCTTGAATGCCGTTTAATGCAACGAGGTCGAATCATGAACAATTGAATTTAAGCCCGGTTTAGGAGGGGTGTGTTGATAGGTAGGCTCTCTCTGCAAGAACCATGAGCGAACCATGGCGCATCGTTGTAGCCAAACCCGGTTTGGACGGCCATGACCGGGGTGCGAAAGTCGTCGCTCGTGCATTACGTGATGCAGGTAATGAAGTCATTTACACTGGATTACGTAGAAGTGCTCAGCAGATTGTCGACACGGTTCGGGATGAGGATGCTCGTTTTCTAGGCCTTTCGTCTCTTTCAGGAGCACACCAACATTTGTTTCCTAAAGTGTGTGATTTGTTGAAAGAACAGGGCTTGAATGATGTGATTGTGTTTGGAGGTGGAATAATTCCCGAAGACGACCGTAGCGACCTGTACGCTTGTGGAATTCGAGCTATTTTTGGACCGGGTACTCCAACTTCAGAGATTTTAGAATTCATTGAACAGGCTGCGCAAACTGATAATTCCGGTGTTGGTCAAGACAGTAGTTGGCATTGGAGCTCCTCAGCGTGAGGTGTTTTTATGACTCGTGATTTAGAAGAAGCAAAGGCCGGAAGTCGGCGCTCTTTGGCACGAACATTAACTGCGATTGAGAATCGTTCAATTACCATTCAGCAGGCACTTTCGGTACTCGGTCCAGTGCCTCAGCCGCAAACCGATACATGGCAAACACTTGCTTTAACCGGTGCACCCGGTGTCGGGAAATCATGCCTTTTGGACGGCCTTCTTACTGAATGGGCATCTCAAGGGCTTCGAATTGCAGTACTTGCAGTTGACCCTTCTTCCCCTCGTACGGGTGGTGCTCTCCTAGGAGACCGAGTTCGGATGACCGTGGTTGATGATGAAAAACTCAAACAGCAGATTTATTTGCGCTCTGTAGCAACTCGTAAAGCCTCAGGTAGCGTTCCAGTAATCGTTGAAGACATGACCAAAATTTTACTCAGTTTGGGATGGGAACGAGTTGTTATCGAAACAGTAGGTGCTGGGCAATCTGAGGTGAGATGTGCCGCACTTGCCGACCGTATTGTGGTTGTTGAAGGTCCTGCGCGTGGAGATGGGATTCAAGCTGAAAAAGCCGGTTTGCTCGAACTAGCCGATGCAGTTTTGGTGAACAAATCCGACTTACCCGGTGCAGAATTACATTCAGATGAAATTAGGGAATCGTTTGAACTTGGAATTGGAACATCTCCTCCAGTCATGCTTACTTCAGCATTGCATGGTGATGGAATTCAAGAGGCTGCAAATGTTTTGCTCAATCTTTCCTCATCGGGTCGTTCCACTCGTGCTAGGTGGAGAGAACGTCTACTTGCTCATCATGAACGAAAAATTTTAGAATCTCCAAAACTCGATGATTTACTCCTCGATTTGGCGAAGGGTTCAATTCATTTGGATGAAGCGTTGAAACTTATAGGTGTGTTAAAGGATGAGTGAGCAAGTCGAATTAACCAACCCAGTTGAACTCTCTGTAGGGGGCATGGGTGGCCACATTTTTAGACGCAGTATACACATTGGAATGTCATTTTTACCGTTTATTTATTTTGAGTGGGGTGAGTCACTATCAGAGAAACTCAATTTGACTCTCCCACAATTTGTATCCGTCGTCGTCTTTTTATTGATTGCTGCTGAATTAACAAGATTGAAATTTGGAATTACAATCTACGGCCAACGTGAATACGAATCAAAGCAAATTTCGGCACTTGGATGGGGTGCGTTTGGCATAGGTTTAGTCTTCGTAATGGCTCCAACCGAGGAATACATTTGGCCGCTCATTCTTTCGTTGTCACTTGGCGATCCATTCCTTGGAGAGATGCGTCGCCTAGGCTTGAATACTCGTAATGTGGTTCTTTCATCAACAATCTTCTTGTTTTTTGTTTGGATAGGCTGCTGGTACTTCGTAAGCACTCCTTTTTGGTTAGCATTTTTGTTTGCCCCACTTTGTGTTTTGTCGGAGTGGCCACGCCTACGATACGTCGACGATAATGCTACTATGGTTCTGATTCCTCTTGGTATGATTTTGCTGCTTGAACCATTTCTCCTCCTCATGTAATTTGAGTGTTTGAACGAGATGATTCCATATATTGAAATGATGGATATTGCTGGGGATGTTGAGTGAAGAGTATGGCTGAAGAGACGAAAGGTTCCGAACCGCCGCAAATTGCTTACTTTGTCGTGTTTTCTTTGAGCATTATTTTCTTGGCCATTTCTATGGTTCGCTACCCTCTATGGGGCCTTTGAGGCCGTGCAACCATTGAATAGGGACCTGTTGCAGGTCGTCTTATGTGTGGCATTGGAGGGATGTTGGGCCATCCAGACCCATCCATTGTTCACAGGATGAATTCCTTGCTTTCTCATCGTGGGCCGGATGGAAACGATGTTTGGAGCGATTCACACATTTCACTGGGCCACACTCGCCTTGCAATCCTTGACATCGAAGGAAGTGCGCAACCGTTGTTTGGTCCTAACAATGAGGTTCTCATTGTAAACGGAGAAATCTACAATTTCCGTCAACTTCGAAATGCAAAACCAATGTATCCTTGGACAACGAAAGGTGATTCTGAAGTTCTTTTGTCCCTTTTCCATTCCGCCAAAGCCAAGGTAAACGGTCAACTTTCAGCCCGACAACATTCTGAATGGATTAAGCATCTGAACGGGATGTATGCGTTTGCTTTGTGGGACAGCGATGAACGCCAACTCATTCTTGCTCGTGACCCGCTGGGAATCAAACCACTCGTTCGTACTCTTGTTGACGGGTCACTGTTGTTTGCTAGCGAGTTCAAAGCCTTTCGCGGCCATGAATCTTTCATACCTGTTCTCGATGAATCCGCCCTTGTGGCTCGAATAGCTTGGGAATATCCATTGGATGGGACCACCCTTCTGGAAGATGTAACACAGATTCGACCTGGAACGGTCGAGGTATGGAGCGTTGACGAGAATGGTCAAGCTTTCTTGAAGGATTCTTCAAACATAGAACGACAAAGAGTCTCGCCTACGGCCTCTTGGAATCCAGATGCGAATGCTGCTTCTCTGCTCGAAAGTTTTGTTGAAGGTGTTTCTGAACGTTTGATGTCCGATGTTCCGGTTGGTATTGTCCTTTCAGGTGGACTTGATTCTTCTTTGGTTGCCGCCGTAGCACATGAGGCTGCAGAAAGGGCACAGCAACCAGTTCCAGCTTGTTGGACTGTTGCTGAAAGTGAGGAAAATCCTGATTGGATTGCAGCTGAGCAAGTGGCATCTACTTTCGACCTTGAACATCATCAACATATCTTGGAGCAGGATGCTTTTGAGAAAACCCTTCCAGAATTATCTTGGCATGGAGAAGACCTCGATGTAACTGTGCTTTTTTTCCAACCATTGTTCCAAAAAATGTCTGAGCATGTGAAGGTAGGCTTGTGTGGCCAGGGTGCAGATGAACTGCACGCTGGATACCCGCGTTACAGAAATCTTTCTCAGCATGCAGAACTCGTTAATGCCCGACTTGCAGCGATGTCTCATCCTTTCGCTCGCGAAATGGAAAAGCAAAATCTTCCAGTAGGTGAAAAGTGGTATCATCCAAACCATACCGGGCACAGTCATACGGATTCATTGCAAAATTTCCTTCAATTCGAACTTGAGCATGGACAATTATCCAATTTTCAACTTCGCTTAGTCGATAGGCATTCAATGGCTCATTCCCTTGAAGTGCGTGTACCGTTCCTTTCTCAATCACATCGCAGAGAAAGCCATCGTTTACCGATGGATTGGAGATTGCCTCTCGGTGGCGAAGAAAAGGCCGCACTTCGAGCAGCTGCAGCCCAAACCCGTCTTCCAAGAAATATCGTTTCACGGCCAAAGTTACCGGCAGGTAGGGCAACATCACCTCAACTTATCGAAACATTACTCGATGAATTCCTTCCTTCATCAGATGCAATTATTCAGCGTTACCCACTGCTTGCTGGTGCACTGAAACATCAACCTGAAATCGCACTGGGTTTGGGATTATTTGAAGCAATACACATTCACGGAGAAGGTTTAGACAAACCTTCAATATCAACTGCTGATTTGCTTTCAACGGTGATACAATGACGTTGGTTCATGACTTGACTGATATGCTTGAAAGCAAGCGTCAAGAAATTACCGATTGGATGAACACAAAACGTCAACAAGTTCCAATCCCAATATATGGCAGTGTCGACATACGAGACGCAGGTTGGAAAATTGGAGTGGTCGATGCGAACCACTTTCCAGCAGGTTTCAACAATGTCTCAAATGATGATAAGCCAGCCCTAGCGGAATTACTTTCCAAGCACATTCATCGTGAGTACAGTGATTGTTCTTGGGTTCATCTCTATCCTGAATCTCATACCCGCAACAAAGGATACATCGAAAACATTTCCGCCTTGAAAGAACTCCTTCTCTTGGGAGGATTCAAATGCACGGTGGGCTCATTAGAATTCGAGGATATTGGGCACCTCATGGGTCTTTCAGGACCGTTGAAAATCGATCATGTAGAATCGAAGAATCTTGAAGGAAAAGATGTCTTGGTTATCGATGGTGCTATCCCTGACCTCGTACTTTTGAACAACGACTTAACGGACGGTTTGATTGATGGAATTGCAGATTTGTCAGTTTCTCCGCCACCCTCAATGGGTTGGCACAGGCGCCGAAAATCTCAGCATTATCAGGTTCTGCAAGGTTATGTAGATGAGATTTCAGAGATTCTCGGTATTGATTCTTGGTTCTTGATGCCTAAATGGTTTGTCTCAAAAGACAAATGCCTTGACAAAGAAGCTTGCAGAATTGAACTTGCTGCAGAAGTTGATACATTCTTGGAATCTTTACAGGAAAAATATGAATCACTTGGAATCGAACGAAAGCCAGTTGTGTTTATCAAAAACGATAGAGGAACCTATGGATTGGGCATTATGGCGGTCGAAAATGGTCAGCAATTGCTGGACTTGTCAAACCGGAAAATGAAGAAATTGATGTATTCCAAAGGCGGTGTCGATGTTGAGAATTTTCTCATTCAAGAGGGAATTCCGACTTCGCTTTCAACCGAAGATGGCGCTCCCGTTGAACCGGTGGTATACCTCGTAGATGGGCAAGCAGCCTCTTGGTTTTATCGAATCAATCCGAAGCGTTCCGATATACAAAATTTGAACTCTCCAAGTGCTAAATTCGAATCCTTCGCTCAATCAGGACGGCGTTACGGCGAACATGCATTTGGATGGCACGCTTTGGTTGCTGAATTATCTATGCTGGCAATGGGCCAAGAATTGCTATCATACGGTCACCAAAAATAGACCGTTCTTGCTAAATGTTGAACGGCATCCCAGTAACATGCACAGGTCGTTGGTGTATGCCATAACCATAATCGTAGGATTGTGGTTTTCAGCGACAGCATGCAATGGTTTAGTTGCAGATCAATACGCTGAGTTACCGGTCAATGTTTGGTGCTGGGGATTGTTCGCATGGTACTATCGTTCAGGAGAGCGAAAGCAACGAATTGAGATGATAACTGTCGTTGCAATTGCTACGCCTATGGAACTTTTTTTCAGCGAAATTTGGCTGATTTATGAATATCAGCGAGGATTAATGCCACTTTTTGTTCCAGCGGGGCATTATTTTTTGTTTGATTTAGGTCGGATTTGTGCCGAGCAACTGAAAGAAAATTGGTCACTTCCTTTACTCGCTCCTCTCGTGCCTTTGGTTGCTTATGGGGTTTGGAGTGGTGGCGACACTTCAGCAGTGATACTGCTGCTCCTCGTTTTTGTGTTCATTCTACGAGGCCCACAGCCTCGACTTTACGCTTCGATGGTTTGGGCAGCCTTAGCTATGGAAATATTGGGAACATCGTTGGGTAATTGGACATGGGCGAGCGAAGTTCCATGGACAGGCCTCACCGCTTGGAATCCACCATTATTGGTGGGTTCATTTTACTGCCTAGGTGACCTTTTGGTGAATCTGGCAGTCGTCAAGTTTGAAGGGAAAGACAGTTTGGAGGTTATTGCATGACCTCTTCGGATGAGTTGCGAAAGCGTCGACAGAAAGAAGCTGTGCGTATTCGCACATCTCTTAATCGACTTCGTGGGGAGCAACGTGCTTCGCTCAAAGGAGGAGAGACAGCGGTTGCCTATGTTCAAGAGAGGTTGTGCATCGGTTGTGACCAGTGCACCATCGTTTGTGACGATGATGCTATCGAAATGTACAAGGTTGCTATGGCAAGCCCACTTATACAAGTTGAATCGAATCAAAAAGCGAAAATCCTCCGAGATGATTGTACTGGTTGTAGGCTCTGTGTCCTTGCTTGTCCAACAGATGCGATATCAATGATTGACCGCTGAGGTGAAGAACATGTCGAAAAAAGATAAACAAGATACTGCACAGAGATTTGGTGGAGAATTTGGCCCTTACAGAAAAGAAGGCACCCCCGGAGTCTCTCTCTCGACATTCAAGACATTGGTTTGGACCTCGAACATTGGTGGTATGCTCTTGGTGGTCATTGCCCTGGAAATGCTGTTTGTCCGCCAGATGTTTGGATGGGGATTGACTTCGCTTATACTCGGCGTCGTCATTGCCTTGTTCCCATCAAACTACGAGATTGTGGGAATGGATGATGGCCAATCTCCTCCGCAAACCGAATAATTAAATTCGCATTTCAGCATTGCATGATGGGCATTGTATTTTTCCTGAATAACCCTTAGGAATTTTAAGTGATTTGTCACAACTGGTGCACTTAATTTTGACTTTTGAGTCGGTAGTCGAGTTCCCGGAATTATTTTCAAGCATCCTCTCTATTTGCTCAGGCCATCCCTCTTTCAATTGAGAGAGGAACAATGGAAGTGCGACAAGAATCATACAGGTCACAGAGCACATGAGCGATGTCATAATCATTTGATCGCCCCAAGCAACCGATACAGGGTTTGGTTCATCACCATGGAAAATTACACTGAGTAGCCCTGATATTGCCAAAATTCCGAGTGTAATGTATGCTCCATTTCGGTATCCGGCATAGAGAATTCCTCCTCCAATAATGAATCCAATTCCTATAAGAAAGGCAACAGGTGAAAGAAGCCAAGAAGTGTCCCCCCCGATTCCAAGAGAGAAAATCGCTGCCCAAAACAACCTAAAAAATGCATACATGATGACAAAAGTTCCGATTGTTGAGGCCATGCTATCGGACTTGTTCGCAGGAAGAATATACTGCGGTTGCACATAACCGCCTTGTACAGGTTGAGGGTTTAACGGCGTTTGAGGTATTTGGACCGCTTGCGGCACGGGGTAGGATGCTTGAGCCGTTGATGCTTGCGGCACGGGGTAGGATGCTTGAGGCATTGATTGTTCATCATGCTCCATCAGTCGAATAATCACTTCGTCCTTGTTTCCAGATACTCTTAGGCCTCTTTCCCTACAGAGTGTCTTCAGTTCTAAGACCTTCATGCTGTTGTAGTCCATAAGACTCTGTAGGCTTGAGCGTTGATATAAGTTATTCCGGTTTAGAGCCTCATGCTTCTACTTCTGTTCTTGAAATAGATTCCGAGGCGACCTTTGCTTTCTTCGCTTCAACTTGACGAGCAAGGAAAGAAACAACGTCGAGAATTTCGATATCTTCGTATCGCTCATCACCTTCAAACTTCAAACACTCAAAGTGTGAAACACATTTCGGACACGAGGTAAGCATGGTGTCTGCCCCTGTAGCTCGAATTTCTTCCATTCGAGTTACTCGTAGAGACCGAGCGTTTTCGTTGCAAGACATCATGCTGGAAACTCCACAGCACATTGCATCTTCACCGTGGTGTTCCATCTCAACGAGTTCAACGCCTTCAACACCTGCGATTAACTCACGGGGCTCTTCATAGATACCCATCTGCCTTCCGAGTCGACAAGGGTCGTGGAATGTAACCGTCGTTTCATCTTCGGCCTTGAGATTCATATCAAATCCATTCTCAATGAGGAATTCGGTCGTATGCATTACCTTCACTCCATCCAATTCATAGTCCCGTGCAAAGGTTCTGAAACATTCTGCACACGATGAAACAAGAGTGTCAATACCAGATTGCTCAATCTTCTTTTGGTTGTAAGCCTTGAGTTTTTCAAACACTTCATCCAATCCTTGCCACTTTTGATCGTGACCACAGCATTTGAGGAAATCTCTGCCGAGATAGGAAACATCCATTTCCATTTCGTCGAAGAGCGTAAACGCCGAGGTAGTCGCATCTCCAAGATTCATATCACCTTCATTCACGTGAGAAAAGACCATTTCTTGGTCAAGGTAATCGACACATCCTGGATAGTATCCAATGTTCGAGGTAAGTGGGTAATCTTCAACGGTGATGAAGTCCTCATCGGCATCCTCTTCGGCTTCTGCAGCAAGAACTGCTTGAAGTACGGTGTGGGCAATTTCTGCTTGCGGTCCTCCTACGATAAGTGAGCGTCGAATATCGACATATGAATCGTAATCGACCAATTGTGGGCAAGCATTGGTACATGCAGTACATGTCAAACATGAATACAACGGAACTCCGTCATCTTCATTGTTCCATGAATTGTAAATGATGTTGAGTTTGTCTCCACCATTGAACAACCGAACTGGACAAGCATCGTCGCACAGGTCGCAACCGTAGCACTTGTTCATTTCAAACTCGTATCCTCGTCCCATGTAACGTAGCAAGACAAAGACCATTGCTCCAAAGGTCAAACAAGGAATGAACATGGCATATGTGAGTTTAGCATCGAGTGATTTTGGATTTGTATGGTAGGTTGGATTTTCAATTGATGCAAAATTCGACCCACCTGCTGCCATGTCGGCTGAGTTGGAAAGATTTACACTGGTACCTGCGAGTGCTGCTGGTGCATTTTCTCCCCAAACCAGAAGTGGTTGGTAAGATGCAATACTGAATGCAGTTTCGGTCTGAATACTGTTGTTGAGGGCAAGAGCACCACTGACTGTAACGGTATACTCATAGGAATATGTACCAACAGCGAGTTCCACAGTTGAGCCAGCACAGTTTTCGAAAGATTCCATGATTTTTCCGTTGCTGTCGGTAACGGTAAGTGTTGTGGAAATCATGGATGCAGTGTTGACATCGTTGATTTTACGTTCCGATGAACGGTACTCACAAGCAAGGTCGGTTGTGAGTGTTTCAATCGATTCATGGTGTCCGTCCGGGAAGAGGGCAGTATCTTCTGTAATCGTAAACGTTCCAGAGTCAGACCAGCCCTCGCCGCCACCAAAGGTGGTAGAGCCGGCTGCTGCGTTGATTCCATTCTCAGCATCTTGGTGGCCGTTTACATCATTGAAATCGATAATTATGTATCGAGCAGGTTGGTATATCATCCAATCAAGCCATGCAGTGGTTGGCACAATTTCCGTTTCGCTCCACCCTCTCTCGTCCGTGAATTCATTGGTCGCATGCACATGGACATCGGTCGGCTGCGTTCGCATGGCCTCTAACTCGGGGTAATAGTCATGGGTGAGTCCTTTGATTGTAAGAAGACCACCTTGGTCCCAAAATCCATTGTCATATGTATCCCATGTTGCCACTGTACCAGCAGTTGAAATCAGCAGTGTGCCAATGAGAATTTGTTTTGCATGACTGGGTTTGAATCCTGCACCCCAAGCTTTTGCCATCATGCCTCTAGCAACGAAATACAGACAGATCCATGCCAACACTCCTGTCATGACCCAAGGTATGGAGTTGAATGCTTCAGCCACCCAAGGTTCACGTACACCACACAACAAGTCGCCGTGACTGTCAAGTTTACAGTAATCTGAACGATTTTTCCCGTACAGTTCTAAGAAAATGTTGATTGAGAATACAGAAATAAACCAAATGTGGGCCAAGTATACTGCGCCAGCACTAGCAAACCAAGGGTCTTCAACAGGTCGCTTCTCACGTCCTCCAAGGAAAGGCGGTAGTGCAAGTATACTGACAGGGATGCCGGTTAGGGCAGCGCCCCACCATGCAGCATTCCAAGGGAATACCGGTTGGCCGACGATTTCACCAATGAACCCTGTTGGGACTGTGAATTGAGGAAGATATTCACCCCAACGGAGGTATCCGTACGAGAACAAAACATACCAATCTGGGAATACGAACCCGGCTTGCGCATAGGGGTCAGCAGCACTGTGCAATGGCGGAGGAATCAGCCATGCATAAAACAGGAGGACTGCAGCCATGAAAGAGAGCAAAATCGAGTCGCGAAGAACTTCATGCGGCCAGAATCCGTGACCGGTACGGGTTCTCTTTCGCTTCCCTGCTACTTCTTGCAATTGCTCTTTCTCTTCCATATAGGATGAAGCAACACGTCCGAAATTTTCGATTAGTCCCATTTTATTCCCTCCTTTTGATCAATGCGGTTCTGCGATACCTTGTACCCAGACGATAAATAAGTGAATGATAATCAGCGTTGTGACAATAACGGGTAGGATGAACACGTGGATGAAGTACATCCGAGTCACGGTCCGTGAGGTGAGAGATGAACCGCTGAACAACAATGTTGCAATGTACTTGCCAACAAGCGGACTCGAATTCGCCAAATTAATTCCAATAACTGCTGCTCCGTATGCAAGTGAGTCCCAAGGCAAGAGGTAACCGGAGTATCCAAAGACGATGGTAAGGGCCATTAGAGCCACACCGATGAGCCAATTCAACTCACGTGGGTTTCGGTATGCGCCAGTAAAGTAGACTCGACACATGTGCAAGAATACGCTTGCAACCATGAAGTGAGTACACCAGTGGTGGACTGCTCGGATGATGTAGCCAAACGGAAGTTCGGTCATGATGAACTGCATACTGGCGTAGGCCGGTGAAGGGTCCCCTTCGCCCCCGGGGACATAGTAGATTCCGAGAACAGTTCCAGTAACGACCAAAATAATGAACGACAAGAATGAAATTCCACCCAAGCAGTACAGTGGATACCAATACCAGATAATTCGCAGTTTGTACTTTTCAGCGTGTGAGAGGGGCATTTGTCGATGCATATTGTAGTATGCACCTTTTGACATGTTCCAATAGTCCTGGAGTCTAAATCGAGTATCAAGCCAAGAGAAAATCCAAAGGAAAAGTCGTTCAGCAAAGCCCATTTTGCCAGTCGACTCGACTGCACGAAGTATTTCTCTTCGAGGAGTATCGCTGCTTTCTTGTCGCAGTGTCAATGCCACAAGAACAACAACGAAAGCAATGAAAAACCACAGAACCCAAAACATTGTTGTCATTTTTTACACCTCAGTCACAATATGTGTACCAGTCGAGATAATCTACAATGCCCTCGATAACATCGCCGTTCATTTGAATAGGAATAATGGGTAAACCAACTGGAGCAGGTCCTCCAGCTTTCCGGATTCCTGCGTAATTGAATGTGGAACCGTTTGAACGGTTTCTGTTTGTGTTCATTTCAAGAACAGTAGGGTCAAACCTTGAGGAGTGACAAATACAGAAGAGTTTGGTGCCTCCATCGTCACCACCGCCCGGAGTCCAAGAATCATCAGTGAATGAGTTGGAAACCAACTGCCATCCAGGAATGCAACACAAATGTGTGCAACGTCCGAAAATCATGACCAGATTGTCTGATGGGATGAGTCGCGGGTCAAGGTCGCTAAGGTCTTCGAAGTGACCGATGGTCTTTCCGGTTTCATCGACTCCTTCAGTGTATTGGAAACGGGCCTTACCGTTGGATGTTGGTGTGTTTGCGTATTGGCTGTGACTTACATAGGTCACGACAACAGGGACTCCGTTCCAAATTCCAGCAGCACCGGAGGTTCCTGTGTTTGATTTTGCAGCTTCATCAACGAAATCTTGGCGGGTCATGACTTGCTCATGCTTAGCACCGTACCATGCTTCGTCTTCGCGACCTTTAGCCCAAAACTTGACAGCGAGTTCACCTTCATTGCTACCGCCGGGTGGGAGCAGAATTGATGCGAAGCCCAGAACTCCGAGTGAAGCTGCTAATACTCCAGTCGCTGTGTTGAATCCATACCTCAAGAACTGTCTGCGGTTGATGGTTGCAGAAGTGCCGGCTGAGACATTTTCTCCTGCACTAGGAGCTGGTTTGAGATTGTATTCACGTGCCATAAGAAATCACCACTTGTACTCTCTCCAGTCCTTCTGATGTTCAGGGACGAATTTGTTCATTCCGTGTTTGACAATAATCGTGTCAGGGAGAACGAATTTCAAGTATGCCATGCCCATCAAACAAAGAGTCACCAACATCATTGCAAGATGATAGGCAAGTTGTTGTTGATCCCATCCTTTGGCGAGTCCATAAATCATCGAGAATACCCAATAGCAGGACCAAAAAATGCCCCACACAAAGAAAATCATGATGAGGTTTGAGCCGCCTGAAGGAGCGAGTGATGCACTTACGACAGTCCCCGATTCTGCCAGATTAAACACTCCGTGGTCGATTGCTGATTGCATTTCTTCCTCGGTGAGGGAAGCGTCTTCCAAAGCAGTTCGAGCATCCTCCACGCTGACCTTTCCACTGGCAACCTTTCGCAAGAGGGTCGTGATTGTATCGTCCATCATTGATCACCTCTGCGCATGAGTTTGTATCGGAGTCGAAGTTGGTTTGTTCGGCCGGTGTATGAAGTTGAGAAACTGTATCTTAACATGATCCCAGCGAAAATAATGACCAGAATCACGGCTCCAAACCCGAGAAGCCCCAGCCAGTGAGCACGCATGGAAGCGCCCATGTGATGCAGGTCGACACCGTGGTGTTCAGGTTCCGGCGGACTCACATTGCCATCGCCAGCAAAGAGTGTCCGTGTGCCAAGTGCGGTGGTCGCATCACTGCCTTCTTGGAGAGTGAACAGAAGTTGATTCCATTTGTCCTCTTGAGCGCCAGCATTGTTGAGTTGGTCGCCGTTGACCGCATTGCCAGTAATCCAAAAGTTCACGACACCGCTGCCGGTTTCGGGTGCTTGCCATGTCAGTGTCCACAATCGGTCGGCAACCGATGCTGAACCATCGGTGTGCGTCAATGTAGTGACATCGTCATCCCAATTCTGTAGATTGTCGCCAGCAAGAACGCCGTGCGTCACTCGCATTGCAAATCCGGCAGTGTAGGTTCCTGATGCTGCGGGGCCGCCAATAATCTGCAAGTTCATCGTGTAGGTTTCTCCAGCAATCCAAGCGAACGGAACATCATCCAGAATGATTTGGACGGAGTTGTCGGCAGCCTCATTGTGACAAAGGCAACCTTCTTTTGCGACATCATCAATGGTTTCGCCAGCATTATCTTGAGCTCCACCAACGCCGCTGTGCAGCGATGTTGCAAGGCCTGGGACAAATAACAAAACAACAAGAGCAAGGACTGCTCCTGAACGAATCGAAAGTGTGCTCCCGCGCATTGCGTCACCCTGTGAAGAGACCCACCAGTAAGTGCCCCTTAAACATTCCCAGCAAAACCCATCGACAACATCAACGCAGTCAGTCGATTACAGTCGGTTTTGGGGGTTCTTAAACCGTTCGTTTCGGGATTGATAAAATACCTTCATTTTTGCCCCTTTTCATTGCTTTTTACGAGAGAGTTCATGAACCATTAGGAATTGGCTTATTCGGGAGTTTCATGGCAGCGCATTTTGAGAACACTTACGAGTTGACTCCCGAACAACTGGAGCAACTGGACCAGGCAGAAGAAATGATGTTGCGCAACAATCTTGGTGCAGCAGAAAAACTGCTTCTTTCCATGCTTGAAGATGACCAAGAGTGCATTCCGGTTCTTTCCAATTTGGGGCACTTGTACGGACGTCACTTGTCAGAGTTTGAGACTGCAGTTGAATATTACGACCGAGTCTTGCACCTCGAGCCGGACAATGCATGGGCGAGGGACGCTCGTCGGCGTTACTTGAGATATATTTGATTACAAACATCGGCCAAAGTTCATTGAGGTTCGGTTCAATGGGTCCTCATGGAGGCCTCAAACATCCTCATTACCGGCGTAGGTGGTATTGGATGTTCATGGGCCAAAGGAGCGTATTCACGATGCGATGGTTCTGCAGACCTATGCCTCGTTGATGCGGACGATTCCAGTTTCCAAAATTGTGATTCAGCTCATGTTCTACGCTTGGGGCATGCACTCGATTCAATGGGTTGTGCTGCACTTCCGCCCTTGGCTGAACAGCGCATGCGAGGATATTCGGAACTTGCCCGCACAATTTTGGAACCCGTAGAGTTGGTTCTTCTTCTCACCGGTTTGGGCGGAGGGACCGGAACCGGTGCGGCTCATGAATTTGCCCGCCAGGCACGACAATCCGGGGCGATTGTGGTAGCAGTAGCAGCACTTCCTTTTGATATCCAAGAAACTCGGTCTGAGATTGCTCATGAAGGTCTATCACGACTTGAAAAAATCGCACATGTAACCGTTCGACTTTCTCTCGAACGACTTGCTCGACAGGCTCGAGAAAAGGGTAATGCATGGCAAATGGGAGCCGAGTGGGTCGAGGATTTGATTGAGGGTCTTGTTCGCACCCTCATGAAGATGGGATTAATCAACCTCGATTTGATGGACTTACGAGCAATTGTCGAGAAGGAAGGTGAAGCAACTCTGTTGGTTGGAACAGGGCGCCCGAACGACCCCGAAAGCATACTTCAATCTGCGATGATGGCACCTCTGGCAGAACTTGATGTGGGGGGTGCTCAAGGTTGTTTAATACAGGTTGAGGGGGGGATTGGAATGACGATAAGTCAACTGGATGAAGTGGCGAATATGTTTACAGAAGCACTCGACCCCAATGCGCAGGTCATTCTTGGTGCTCGAGTGAGTCCAGATCTTGAAGATTCGATTCGAGTCGTTACTTTGCTTTCAGGTATACAAAGTACATCCTAATCGTCGATATCGATTACTCCACTCCACTCAACATCTTCTCCAATCGTTTTTCCCACTTCACCGTTCCATTTGACATCTTCATCTTCTTGCCAAACTTCTTCCTTTGTCGATTGAATTACAGATTTTTGTTCTACATTATCCGTTGGTTGTTGTGAGGTCTTTTGTTCTTCAACGACTTTTTTCTGAGTTTTAGAATTGTCTTCTGAATGAACGATTCGTTGGACTTCGATTTCCACATCGTGTTGAGCCAGTACTCGTTTCAATATTTTGCTGTGCATCCATGTGATTGTCAAAAACGCTATGATATGGCCAGAAACCATGACGTATGTGATGTCGTTTAATGCGGTTGCAAGCATAGCAACGCTTCCTGCATATGCGTATCCGAATGCGAGGCCCCAGGGCAGAGCATTTTCATTCGAGAGTAGTTTGAACTCTTTTCCTACAGATTTGGATGTCAGACTCCAAATGGCCATGAATACAGTGAACATCATGAGAAGAACTTCTTCAATGAAAATTTCGATACTTTGTTGCGACATCACAATTTGGCGCCATACCGTAAGTAGGTGCCATGTGGCGAATACATGGGCGAAAAGCGTCCATCTTTTGGTAAATTTTTTCAATGCCTTATCTTTCATTGAAATCATTCTTTGAGTCCATGTCCAGTACACAGTGACGGCAAAAGAGCCGAGAGCTAATACCAAAAATCCGGCATTAGACACAAGGGATTGGTAGGGCGCCCATCTGGACTCATAGAGGTAGTCAAAACTCCAAATCCCTGTTACAGAAAGTGCAGTGATGAGTAATAATTGTGAGAGTGTCATCATCACAAGATTTCCAGATGTCAGTTCTTTGTTGGGAAGTTTTTTCGCAGAAATAGACGAAGCCCAAGTACTGAAAGAGACACCTTGAGCAATAGCCCATATGACAAATAGGGATGCTAAGCCTACTGGGAATACAGCTGGCAAGTCAGTAGCGGAATCTTGGCTGAACATCACGATAATGAAGACACCTAATGCGAGAGAAATGGACAGTGGAAATATGCATATTTTGAAACTTGAAAAAAATCTTTTGACTCTTGATGCAGTAGATTTTTCAGATATTTCCGGAAGAGCTATCCAAGAGCGAATTCGATGGTTTGTCGAAAACATTGCTGTCAGTGCGTATCCAAGAGCCAGAGAGATGAACCCAAGTGCTGCGAAGTCTTCTCCACCATCAGAATTCGCAATAAAGTAAAGCATTGTCGAACTGACTACAATCAGCGCCAGATGAGGTAGAGTGCGCGGTGAAAGAAGGGTTTTTGCCAGTGCAACAAGAGAGGTTTCATTCGCTGCAAGTTCGTTAAGGACAAGACCTTGCGGTGCCGCCTCCACACCTGCCAAGGATTCATCCTCCATGCCCATCGCTTACGTTCATATATTTTCATTCTATGCACGATATCAACATCAAATCTCTTGAAGGAGAGATTCTTCGGACACATATGGCCAGACGCCTCTCGAAAGCGTTACGAGGTAAAAGACGCTGGATTGGTCTTTTATGTTCGTCGGAATTCTCTGAACGGGATGAACTTCGCAAACACCTCCGAATAGTTCTTGATGATGCGTCAATTACATCCGAAGTACGCCTGATGGAATTTTATCCCTCACATTCAGACGAAGCCAAAAAATCGTTCCTTTCGTCTGAATTTTCAGAAACATATGGATATGCAGTAGTCGATATCCCTCATACTGTTTATGCGGATGTGCGTCTTTTGCTGGATAGGGAAGATTCGATGGCGAACAGTTTACTTCAAAGTTTCACGAGCAGCGGAAAAATCCGTCTTGTACGCGAACGAATGGATTTGCCCACTCAAACACGAAAGTAAGAACACCATCACCTTCATTTGTTTCGTGCGTTTGGTCCGTTCATGGGAGGAGCCGGGGCCGCACCAGCGATGAAGATGAGCGACATTTTCATTCTCGTCGGAGTATCCATCTTGGTTGGTGGACTTTTCATCCACGGGCTCAGTTCATCGAAACCAGTGCCTGGTGATGCTGAACCTTTTGCAAATGGGGCGTCACTTCTGAAGCAGGACACTATTGAATTTTCCATCGAAACCTCGAATGATTCAGTCGTGTCAATCGAGATTCAAAACGAAGATCAAGAGTCTGTGTTTACTGATACAAAAACGGTCGCCGGTGGAGGTTCGGAAACCGTAAAATTCACTGCATCCGAAGGTGGGTTTTTCACATATTCAATCGAATTCGTAGAGGGCTCCGGAGATGTTTATGTTGATGTCGATCGAAACCTTTTCATTGATTTCATCATTTATCCAATCGGTGCATTGTGTCTTTTATTTGGATTTTACAAAAGGAAGGATGAGCAACAGGGTGAGGCATTGGACGCGGTGCTCGAAGGTCCTGCGCAAGTGGTCGTAGAATAGTCTTCGATTTCAAGGATAATTGGACCAAGAGATATCTTCACCTTCGCCCACAATATAATTCTTGTTTTTCTCGTCTTTTAGTCGTATTTCACCACCGTTTTCAATGCTTGAAAAACTCATCTTTTCATTTCTATAGAATGGAATTCCAAGAGCCTTTAAACTGTTGCTAAAGTGCTTGGTAAAACGTGAAAGAATCTCGCTATTCGTTTGGTCTTTAACATCGGTTCTTTTTTCGAACATGGATGCTACAGAAGCATGTATTGTATGAACGAACTGATCGTTGGTAATTTGACCTCCAAGCTCGTCCAAACTAGCAATCTCATATTCTGCTTTACGATGATTATCGCTCGACAAATTGCACCCAATACCAAGAACAACTCGGGTTTCCTTTCCTTGGCTTCTGCTTTCAACAAGGACTCCTCCCGTTTTTCGTAGTCCATTTTCTAAATTCAGCAGAACATCATTTGGCCATTTAAGAATGACTTTATCTTCTTGTTCACTCAATGCGCAAATTGCTTCATACAATGCAATTCCTCCTTTCGCTTGCATAACTCCTGGATTCGGTTGAATACCCTGTTGATGCACTATCCATGAACCAGCAAATGCTTGAGATTCGTGTGACCATGCCCTTCCTCGACGACCGTGACCATCGGTTTGCCTGCCAGTGAAGAGGAAAGTTCCCGTTGGTTTTGAGGAGGCGAGAAGTTCCGAGTTTGTTGAACCGATTTCATCCTCATAGATGCTTTCGTTGAATTCAAATGGTTTCCAAATACCAATGACTTCGATACATTCTCCATCATCAAACAGGTGTTTGGAAACGGGTCGAACTGCAAAGCCGTTGGCTAGTGCTTGAAGACGTACCTTTTTGCCTCTAAATTTGTCCGAAACAAGAAGAAAAATGATTCCTCCAGGTTTGAGGATTTCTCCTTTTTTCACTGCATTGAGTAGTCGATGCACAAGCCCTTTTTCATCCGTGTCAAGCAAGGCAGCCTCTTCAAATGGGCCAAGAAATTCGGAATCCGGAACCGGACTTAAGTAAGGAAGATTCCAAACAATGACATCATGGTTTGAACCGCCGGACCATTGTTCAATCCCTCCATCGGATTTCGGGCCGGGTCCGCCTTCGAGAACACATGCTTGGACGCCGTTGCATTCTGCGGCATGTCGAGTTGCTGCAACTGCGAATGGATTGATATCACAAGATGTCACGTGAAATCCAAGATGGGCAGCAAATATAGAAAGGGCTCCTGAGCCACATCCTATCTCCAAAAAGCACTTGTTGTGAGGGTTTGGAAATGAGTGCAATGCTTTTGCCATCAAATCAGTGTCTTCCTTCGGCGGATACACCGTTGGTGGAATAATCAACTCAACTTTACGATTTTGCGGTGTGTTCCAAAATATTCGTCGAGCATCTCGGTTCACGCGTTCAATTTCTCGTTCGGCATCTCCAGGTCCGAAGAATTCTCCACCGCTCATCTGCCTCAAAAGATGCCACTCTCGGTTAGTCTTTAGCCCTATCCAATCGCACAAAACCCTTGCTGTTGCCTTTAAACCGCTTTTTCTCGGGTCGAGGGAAAAAAAATTCACTCGAGAATCGGTTCTACTGTTACCAAACACTGCATGCGCAACCTATAAGAACAGTTGGTAAGTCGGGCAAAAAGCCCAAGTTGCTATTTTGGGCCTGTAGCTCAGTCAGGTAGAGCGTCGGACTTTTAATCCGATGGTCGCGGGTTCGAACC
>MDSV01204324.1_pt1 | contig 38149 bp, 26 predicted proteins | sample 810851 | NCBI WGS metagenome assembly MDSV01 (sample SAMN05326640, study PRJNA326480) | marine metagenome | isolation source: seawater | place: Atlantic Ocean: North East | collected 2012 | reverse complement strand
TTGAATCTGAATCTGATTATTATAATGTCACTGTGAATGGAAATTCGTATAAAATCAAATTGCCTGAAGGGCAAGCAAGTAATGCTCCAAGAAAAAGATCTGCGAAAAGTGGTAAAAAAAGTGGAACTATTTCATCATCAATCCCAGGAAAAGTTGTAACTATAGAAGTAGAATTAGGTTCAAAGGTTGAAGAAGGGCAAGTATGCATGATACTTGAAGCAATGAAAATGCAAAATGAAATTAATGCACCTATTTCTGGAATAGTAAGCGAAATTAATTGTTCACCCGGTTCCTCAGTAGATGCAAATATCCCATTAATAGTTATTAAACCAGAAGAAGATGGTGAATAAATACAAGGTTTCTTATCGTACCCTGCTTTCATCTTAACGTGTCCGGAGAACCTTGTTGCGATGTTATTGGATGCGAAAATAATGGTGAAGTAGTCAGTAGGCTATCTCCTGAAGGTTATCTTGTAGCTACTGGAAAAAAAGCATATTCATTTAGAGAAGCATATAGACAATTTAGGTACTGCAAAAAATGTCATGATTATTTAATGAGTAGTGTATGGAATCGTATAAATTCATCTGATGATAAATCAGGAGATCATGTAGCACCAACTGCAATTTAATAATATTAATTTTAATATTCTTACATCTCATTTTTAGAGGAGCCAATGAGATTTCCTAATGCTGAGGAAATTCCTGCTATTGTAGAAATTAATAAAATTAATATCAAAAATTCTGCCGTATTTGATTTATTTTTTTCCTCTATTTGTTGTTCTGTGCATCCAGATTCATCAACATCATTTGGATTTGTCATTTCCATAACACAGTCATCATCAGGATCATCAATTCCATCTCCATCAATATCTCTGTCGTCAACATCTAATATACCATCAAAATCAGTATCAATTTCGTCAGAAATTGATTCTTCATAGAATTGGCTGCTTAATCCTGCAGATAGAAAAACTATCGTCAATAATAGAAATGCTCCAATAAAACCATCTAAAAAAGCACTTGGCAATTTTTCTACGGGATATGATTCTTCATTATTAGCACTATTTCTACCTGAAAAAATACCTAAAATCATGCTTAACATTGGTATTGAGAGAAAAAGGAAAATCAAAATTAAAAATCTAAGCATTCCTTCTAACAATGCCAACTCTAAATCTTCTAAACCTTTATTTTTGAATATAGAATCAAAAACAATAATACTAATTCCATATATTAGTCCACAGAATAAATAGGGCGTTATTCTTAAAATAAATTTTCTTATTTTGGAATTTTCGTTTTCATCTAATTTATGAGGGTTTGGCACCCATTGTATTCCATCCCACATGAATTTGCCGTCATCACTATATGTGGCCACAAATACCTTAATCATAAGTTTAATATTAGGATATCGAAAGATACTATGATTATTTAATTATTAGTTTATGGAACCATATAAATTCTTCAGATGATGAATCAGGAGATTATTATAAATTCCTGAATCTCTATGAATTTTATCAAATTACACCTTGATTTAACATTGCATCTGCTACTTTTAGGAATCCTGCAATATTAGCACCCATCATGTAATTTCCTGGATGACCATACTCTTCAGCAGTTCTTGCACATGTCTCATGAATACTAACCATAATTGAATCTAATTTTGCATCTACTTCTTCTCTTGTCCAATTCATTCTCATTGAATTTTGAGACATTTCTAATCCTGAAGTTGCAACTCCTCCTGCATTACTTGCTTTTCCAGGAGCATATAATATTCCTGCTTCAATAAAATGGTCTATTGCTTCTGGAGTAGAAGGCATATTACTTCCCTCAGAAACAACATATACATTATTCGACAATAAATTTTTAGCATCTTCACCATTTATTTCATTTTGTGTTGCAGCTGGAAATGCCACATCAGCATCAACTGCCCACAAGGGATTATAATCCAAACTATGATCTACAGGAGTATATGTAGCACCCTCAAAATGTTCTGCATATTCACTAATTCTGCCTCTTCGAACATTCTTAAGATCCATAACCCATGCTAATTTTTCTGCATCAATACCTTTAGGATCGTGAATGAATCCTCCAGAATCAGACATAGTAACTACTTTGGCTCCAAGTTGAATTGCTTTTTCAGTAGCAAACTGTGCGACATTTCCTGAACCTGAAACTAAACAAATCTTACCATCAAGAGATAATTCTCTTGTTTTTAACATCTCTCTGGCAAAATAAACTTGACCATAGCCTGTGGCTTCTGGCCTAATCAAAGAACCACCATAAGACATCCCTTTTCCAGTCAGTACTCCTGTAAATTCATTTCTTATTTTACGATACATCCCATAAAGATAACCTATCTCTCTTCCACCAACACCAATATCTCCCGCAGGAACATCTGTATCTGGGCCAATATGCCGGTTTAATTCTAACATGAAGGACTGACAAAAACGCATTACTTCTGCATCTGATTTGCCCTTAGGATCAAAATCAGAACCTCCTTTACCCCCTCCCATTGGAAGTGTAGTCAAACTGTTTTTGAAAACCTGCTCAAATGCAAGAAATTTTAAAATTGATAAATTGACACTTGGATGGAACCTTAAGCCACCTTTGTAAGGGCCAATAGCACTATTCATTTGAATTCGAAATCCTCTATTTACGTGTACATTACCATCATCATCAGTCCATGGAACTCTAAATTGCATTATCCTTTCAGCTTCAATAACTCGACTTAGAATATTTGCTTCAATATATTCAGGATGTCTATCCAATACAGGTTTTAATGAATCAAACACTTCTCTTACTGCCTGATGAAATTCTGGTTGATTTGGGTCTCTTGCTATCATTTCTTCATAGATTTTTTCAATCATATTAGCATCTCGTTAAAGTAGTCCAGCCAAATTATGCTTGTAATGTTTTTTACACAAAAACCTATAATCACGGATTAAATACCACGTGATAAAAATCGGTCTAATTTATCAAGCAGATTTTCACTTTCTCCTAAACTCATCAATCTTGACCTAACTGTTTCTTCAATCATTGAATGTTGGTTTGGTTGAATAAACATTAATTCTCTTAATATATCTAATAATGCCCATTCATCGTCTGTGATTACATCATCATCCAATGCACCAATTAATGCAGATTGATATGCTGAAGCTTCACCAATACCTGACTCCTCAACTACCTCATAATCAAATTCAGGAGAATCTTTACCTTCTCTCAAGATTCCTAGAATCTCATTTTGAGTAATTTCATCAATATCTAAAGATTTTGCAAGAAGAGATAAGATCTGAGATTCATCTCCTGTAATTATACCATCCTCTAGTGCAGTTTCTACTGTCATGTAATACAGATACTTTGAACGCTTTGGATTAAACACCATAGGTATGCGTCATTGACCATACTTATTATTCACTCGATGAAATATTATGAAAAATACTCTATTCAATACTAATGGGTGTTTTCTCATCAAATAAAATACCTCTAGAGGCAAATATCTTTTGTATTACAAAAAGAAGATTTTTTTTAAGAAATATATAATTAATAGCCTAAAAATAGTGTTTTTACGTAATTTGTATTTCATAAGTAATACGTATTGTAATACAAAGTATATATACTGCCTCTATTCTCCACAGATTAGAGGAGTAAGAGATGAGCGGCAATAGCAACCTAATCAGCCTAAGATTATCTGATGATGAATTGGCATCAATAGATCAAAGAATTGGACTTGAAGGCATTAGAAACAGAAGTGATTTACTTCGTAGAGCCTTAGGTTCATATCTGACAGATTCTCCCGAATTACCTGGCCAAGAAAGAGTGAATCTCGTATTAGGTGCTGGAGTAAGGAAACAACTTAGATTACTTTATCAAATCACAGGAAATGATCAAAATTCAATAATTAAAATAGCACTCCACGATTATCTAAATAAATCTGTAGAACAGATAGATGATCTTACGGCAAAACTGGAAGAGAGAGCACAAAATGCTGTTGATGACATCAGTAAGCACCGTTCATACAAAAGTTGAACAGGAGGAAGCCAAATGGGAGATGGGATGCACGAAAGAGAGTCGGGGGGGCATACGGCCCCTCCTTCTTCTCGCCCAAGCGGCATCAATTTCTCTTGGTTACTTGTTCGTTCAAAAAATGCAAGACTTGATTCAGATTCAACCCCGGCAACCACCTCCGCTCCCCCCAGCGGAGGTGGACCTAGCAGTGGCCCATCACCTGCAAGTTAGAAAAAGAACCATATTTTTGACTTGGCTTTAAGAAACCTTTTGGTCAATCGGCATTGCCATTCATTTGTGGTAGAAGATAATAGCGTAGAACTAACTGCATTCTTTGCACATCAGAAACTTAGAGATGGGCAAAAAGAAATGCTTAATGATTCAATTTACGCATTAAAAAAGGGTGGCCACCTCCTAGCAGCTGCACCAACAGGAATTGGCAAAACAGCAGCGGCCTTAGCTGCTTCTTTAGAAACATTATCTAATTCCGTTAATAAAAAAATTTTTTTCTTAACTGGCAGACAATCTCAACATAAAATTGTAATTGAAACCCTTAGAACAATAAATAATTCACTTGATTTCCAAAACATAAGTTGTGTTGATCTCATCGGCAGACATTCTATGTGCTTGGAATTAGATTCTTTTACAGGAAAATGCAATTGTGAGCCAGGTTTACCTGGAAATCTTAAGAAAATGGGTTATGATGATTTAACAGAAATTATTCTAGAACACCCAATGCATGTGGATGAAGTCATAGCAAAGGCAAGAAGTAGAGTTCTTTGCCCTTGGAAAGTATTACGAAACGCAGCAAAAAGTGCTGAGATCATAGTTTGTGATTACAATCACCTATTCATTGATTCAGTAAGAGAAAGTTCCCTTCCTGCATTAGGTGCTAATCTTGAAGATACAATAATTATTGTTGATGAAGCACATAACCTCCCGAGTAGAATAAGAACTGGTCTTGAAAGAAGATTAACCACAAGAATTCTTCAGCATGCAAGATTTGAACTTGAAGAGTTCATTGATGAGATTGGAGGCCAAAATTCTCAAGATTCTTGGAAATGGGCAATGAGCACATTTAAAAAATTTGAAAAGGTTATGGCTGTGAAATTTAATGAATGGAGAAGTAAAATTAATTCTGGTAAAAGTGAAATGAGAGTAAATACCTCTGAATTTCTAAAAATAACGCTAGATTGTATGATTTCAAACGAATGGGACGATTCTCCAGAATTAGCACTTTCAAGATTATCAACAATGCTAAAAAATGTTACTGTAGAACAAGATGATTCATTAAATTCAAATGAAAAAGAACTTAATTGCTGGAGAATATCAGCATTAATTGAAACCGTAATGAGATTTCAAAATAAAAAAGGATTAGTTCTGGTATTCAATAATGAACATAGTGGAAGGTTATCATCTCACCTATTAGATCCAAGTGAAATTTCAAAACCTATTTTCTCGAAGTCAGCAGGCTCAATACTTATGTCAGGTACACTATATCCTCCAAAAATGTATTCAGATATTTTGGGATTATCAACACTTAGAGAAGTAACTTGCAAGGAATATACCTCACCATTTGAAAGCCACAACAAACCAATTTCAATTGCTACAGATGTCACAACTAGATTTAAACAAAGAGGTCCTGAAAATACACGTAAAATATGTGAGCACATATATGCAGTAGCAAAGGAAACTCCAGGACATATCGCTGTTTTTGCTCCAAGTTATAGGCAATTAGATGAATTTATTGATACAGAAGGTTGGCCCAATAGAATCGTCATAAAAGAAACTCCAGAGTGGAAGAAATCAGAAGTAGATCAAATCATACCCGACTTAGAGAAATACAAAAAAAGTGGACAAAAAGTAATCCTTGCAGGTGTTTTTGGAGGCAAACTCTCAGAAGGAATTGATTACAAAAATAATATTCTTGAAGCTGTAGTATGTATTGGCATTCCTGTTGCACCACCAAGTGTGTTTTCAGATGCATTAAGAGAATTTTTAGAAATAAAGTTTGGAAGGAATAAGGGTTGGCTATATGGTTCAATACAACCTGCTGTAAATTCAGTAATACAAGGCATGGGAAGACCAATAAGGTCCAGTGAAGATAGAGCATTTATCATATTATTAGACAGTAGGCATCTTGATCACACGTATCGAGGTTGTCACCCATCAAATTTTAGTCCATTAACCTGCAGTGATAGTGAAATGACTAGAAGGTATATTGCAAGGTTCTTTTCTAAGAAACAATCGAGAAGTTGAAATGACACCATCTGGAGGATAAAGTATGGGGACTGAATGGAAGCCACTAGACATTAGTTCACAGAAAACTGAAGAAAGTAAAGATCTGAAGCCTAATATCAATAGTCTATCTACATCACCAGAAGAATTACATGTTGCTTTTTTTGAACAAGCACAGCACCTCACCGAAACTATTGCGAATCAAAATCATATTTTTGAAATGTCTGGAAAAATTCCTGAGCAAACAGATAAAAATCAAAAAATAATCTCTCTCGAAACATTCACAAATGAATTTAATGGCCTCATGAGCAATAATTCACTTTCACTTCCCTTCAGAGGAATTAGCCAAAATAAAGTCAATATCGAATATACCAATATTGAATCAAATTGGGTAATTAAGCTTTCAATTAACCATTCAGATAATGATGACGGATTAATACAACGTACGTTCTTATTGCCAAAGGTAGCAAATGAACCTATAGCTAATTGGAATGCTGACCAATTGAAGATTATATTCTAAGCTTCTATTTCTGGAGCCTGATCTTCTCTCCCACCCTTACCTACATTCATTCTTACTAATTCACTTTGTACACCTTCTAAAGCAGATTGTGCCCTTAATGCATCTTGTGTATTCATCTCATGTCTTGAGTATCTTGCTTCTTCGAATACATTATCTAATTCGATTAAGAAGTTTTCACGTATAGGAAGTGCACTTCTCAAAGCCATTTCAAACTCTCTAACTGTCTCAAAGTCTCTTCTAAGATAACCATGTTTTGTTAATACTCTACAAAGGTCTTCATAACAATGGAATACTGATTCTCTAATTTCATCTCCGTGAGCAAGTAATTCTGCAGTATAACTAAAGATACTAGCAATCTCATCCAATACATCTTGTTTTCTCTTTCTATACCACATAATACCAACTCCAGCCAATACAACTAGAGCTATTAATGAGGTCCAAACAAAAGCAGATGGGCCACTTTCAACTTCAACTGATTGATAAATCAAAGGATTTGAAACCTGTGCTTGTAAGGTTACTAAAGATTTATTTGAAATCCTTGAATCATCTGATTTTAATTCTAATTCCACTGTACCAAACGAGGTGACATCTGAATATGGTGGTGTGTTTTCCAAGTTTATTTCTGCTATACCAAATTCGTTAGTAATTAATGTCCTTGTAACTAAATCTCCTGTTTCATTTCCTAAAGTCAAAATAACACTAATTCCCTCCAAAGGTTGGCTCGTATCATCAGCAGTAACTGTGATATTTCCATAAATATCTTCTCTTTCACCTAATATAATTGTTTCCAGATCCATCTCAAATGTTGCATCTACTTTCAATAACATTGACAAATTCTTTGATGTAGATACTAAGTATTCTTCTTCAGAGCCTGAAAATTCTACTACTAGAACTAAATTCCCAGGAGATAATGTTGTGGGTGCTATAGCACTAATATAGAATAATTGAGTACCTATCACAGTCCAATTCAACTGACTTGAAATCAAAGTACCATCTTCCGTCATTAGAGATAATGATAAATTAGAAAACTTGAGATTATTCCCCCCTACCTCTGAAATTTCACCATAGATCTCTATTGGGAATTCATCTGAACCACGAACAACATATTCTGAAGAAAGATCAGTAAATTGAATTTGTACTTCAGACCAAGCAGTAACTTCAACCTCTTGTGAACTTCCCACATGAGTAATAGTTCCTGCAAATTCGACTAAGATTGTATGTTTTCCACGATCCAAGGACATATCAACAGGCAAATAATAAGTCCAAGAGCCGTCTGATTCTGTTTGAATGGATTGTGGCTGTAACACACCATCTAAGTAAACAGTTAATGTCTCATTTCCTAAACCTATCTTTGACAAATCATCTGCATCGTAAAGAATTCCAGATAGATTCCAACTTTCTCCCCTAACTACAGTGTCTTGTTCTAAACTATATTCTAAAGAACTTCTGTGTGCAACAAACAAGGATGTTTCTGCATAACTTTCTCGATAATATCCCTGATTAGGTGCTCTTACTCCAATTGTGTGTTCTCCCCAATTAGTTCCTGGGGGTATTATCCACTCGTAAGTCCATGAACCATCAGAACTACTGTTAATTATTCCAATTTCAACTCCATCAAGGGTTATCCTCAATTGATGTTGATCTAATGAGTCATCAAGATTATCAACTACTAACCCTGTAATTGTAACATTATCACCTAATGTCTGAGGAGACAATTCTTCAACAGAAACTGATGTTGTTGCATAAACATACCACTTAGAGATGGACTCTGAGCTTAGATTGAAGTCATCACCATCAAATCTTATTGTAATATCTAGTTCACCTAGCAACTGATCATCAGGCACCCTTAAAGAAATAGTAAATATCCCATATTCATTCGTTGTCACAAAATAATCTGGAGTTCCATCATTAATACCAACAAATATTTGCAGAGTTCTTCCATCTAACTCTCTATTTTGAATATCAACTAATGTCCCATTTATTATTAAATCAGAACCACGGTCTACTTGACTTCCTTGTGGCGTAAGCACCACAACATCTGTGGGGACAAATACATTAAATTCTTGATCTGGCGATGGATATGAAGAATTCCAATAATACTCTGGATTTACAGAGTCACCATTCGCATACGGTGCTATCCATAAAAATCCACCACTAAACTCTACACGCATAATGTGAGGTCCTGCGCTCATCCATTCTGGTAATTCATACTCAATTGAATAGAACCCTGTATTTCCATCACTAGTGCTTGTAGCAATTGGTAAATTATCGACATACAATCTTACTAATCCGCCAGCTGCTAATCCATCAGCACCTAATAGAGGATTACCTACATCATCAAGTAAAGTTCCATTAACCCATATATTTTCACCAACAACCATACTACCTTCTACTGAATCAAGTGTTAATTCTGTATGTGCTAACACAACAAATTTCACTGATGAATTACCACCTTCAATACCAGTGCTTCCGATAGTTTGTACATTTCCTGCCCAAGATGCAAACAAAGTAAATATCCCAGGATTAACATCTTGTGGAATAGTAATTGTAACTTCACCTAAACCTGAAGCATTTGTAATTAAAGTTCCGGACTCACTTGTTGTTAACAACTCTATATCAACCATTGCATTTGGCACTGGCTGACCTGCATTATCAAATACACGTACCACAACATCTACAGAAGTACCTCTATCTTTAGAATCTGCATTCTGTAAATTTCCTGGTTCAAGGAAATCTATTACTGCATATCCCCTAATGTCTATTGTATCAAATACTGAACTGTTAATATAAAATGGTACTTGTGGGTTATATGCAACTCTAATTTCATGAGTTCCTGCAGGCGTTGTTGGTTCAACATATACATTTGCATACCAAGTCCCATTGGCATTTATTTGTCCGTCAAGATACTGTATAGATTGACCGTCCATTGTGATTTGAACTTGTGCTAATAAAGATACTCCATTCCTATTCATTAATGATGTTCCATTATCTGATTCAATTGTTCCTGATAAATTAAAGGATCCTCCTGCCATTGGATTTTCAAGAATAGGATCCATAACTAATATCGTTACTGAACGAATTATTGTAGAGGGTAGGTTTCTAGTTGTAGGGTGTACATCATTGGATCCATTATAGTACAAAGTAAGCACTACAGTGCCAAGTGGTTGATCAAACGGAATTTGATGAGTGAATCCTACTTCCCCTGTTGAATTCGTAACTTGTCCAGGTAACCATGTTTCGTCAAACAAGAAATATACTGGTTTGTTTTTCTGACGAACATCAATAGGCGTATCAAATGCACATGCTGAACATGTAGCTGATGTTTCAACTAATTTAGAAAATACTTCTAATGTTTCACCACGATTGATAATTATTGGACTACTATGATTCAACTCTACAAATGCACTAACTCCAGTTACGTGAATTGATGCTTGTTCTGAACTTGGCAAGTAGTAAATATTAGATCCATTTACTACTTCAACAACAACAATTCGATCTCCACTTGAAACTCCATCTAATGATGAATCAGTAGGTGATGAAATGTTAAACCACCCTGTTGCATTAGTGACATATGTTGTAATCAATTGTTCATCTTCGTCTGTTAAAAAGTACACTTTAAGAGATATTGGACCATTGAATACTCTTGTATTATCATCTCCATCCTCCACATGACCAGATACTGAGAAAAATGCTCCTGCTGTGACTTCTGGCTGTATCCAATCAATAACAACTGCAGAAGGAACTTGTATTGTAACATCTACAAATGTTTCATTTCCAATCCATCTTGCAGGATCAATATCTGAGATTAAATCTGAAACATCATCATCAATATATATCCTTAGAATATAAGTCCCTGGGGCTGTTCCTCCAGGGATTGTCCAAGTAAAATTAGCTGAACCAGCTTCTATTGTAAAACCACCTCTGCCGTCTGGAATATTCCATGTTTGAGTTACCTCGTCTGGTAATGCCTGCTGACTACCATTCCAATCAAATACTGCATGTATTGTCCTATCCGAAAATCTTGAATTATTACCAACATCTATTGCAAAGACTCCAAATTCTAAATCTCCACTTAGAGGTGCATTCAATACATTTGCACCATTAACAGGTTCTCCTTCAGAATCAACCACTTCTAATTTAAATTCAGATTCCAATCCTACTGTAACATTAATTGCATTAGGCATAATGTAATATTCTGGCTCTATCAATCCAGTAGGAATAACTGAAAACACATACGCACCTGCAGATAATCCAGGAGGAATGATAAAAGAAATGTTGAATTCACCAGTATTTACATCTACTGAACCGTTTCCAATTATTGTATCTTTTAATTGGTCTTGATCTAAAATCTGAAGTATTATTTCTGTTCCATTTCCAGTGATTGGTCCTGCTGGCGATTTATCCTCATCAATTAACTGTCCAGTTAAATAACCAATATCTCCGATATGTATCCAATTAGAACTTAATGATACTTGCAATTCTGCATTACCTTGAATTCTAATAAATTCTTGACTACTAGATGCATCAAATAATTCAGAACCTCCGAAATTAGTTTCAAATACATAATCTCCTGGAAGCATTGAGTTCAATGTTGCCCAATTAACAGGAATTGGATTTGAGGTAGGATCAACACTAGTATTTACTAATGCACTATCAAAGAAATGATTGAAAGTGCCTGTTAAATTTAAATCAGTACTTATTCCTCTATGATCTTTTGCAGTTACTGCAACATTCGCATCTGAACCTCTCATTTGCGGTGTTGCATATATTTCAAATGTCAAATAACTTCTAAGTAAATATCCCTCACTTAAATCAGCATCATCTGTAGTATCTAATGTTGTAGGATAAAATCTTAATCTCACATCAATAGGCCCAGCAGGAATACTAATTGAAGAAGCATTAAGCAGATATGAAAGTGAAAAACTTCCATTTACTGATTGATTAAATACTACAAGGTAATCTAATCCCGAACCATTTGCCCTTATACCTAATTCAAGTAACCCATCCATTGGTGACGGATTTGCCCCTGCACTATTTGCTGTTCCATTTACGTACACATAATTTCCAACCAATAATCTTGAATTATCAGCTTCATGCCCTTCTACAGTACCTTGAACATCAGGCGCTAATGAAACTGTTGCATTAACCAAAATAAATGATCCACGCAGATGAATTGGAGAACCTGGATAAGTTTCATCCGTATCTTCCCATCCAAAGAATGAAACATTAAATTGTAAAGGTCCTAGAGGCTCAGATGGGTCTAAGGTTAATGAAAAGGACCATACTCCTCCTTTACCTACTTCTGTAGTAAGTGATTCAGGACCTGAAACTTGTGAAACATAATCTAATTGCACAGTTAAATTGGCCATTTCTGAAACATCTAACAAGGGTATGTTTTCATAAGATAAGGTACCACTAAAATCAGTAGTAGCCCCTTGCCCTATTGATGTAGATGACGTATGAACTATCACACTATCATCTGTCACATTGATATGTCCAGGATATTCATGAATTCTAGGTGGAATATATTCTTCAGCAGAATTAACAACCACAATCTTTTGGAATCCTGGCATTACTGCATCCACTGGAACTCCAGTAATTACAAAGTGCCCTGTAGCATTTGTAACTGTTGCAGTTCCCACTAACATTGAAGAGTCTGTTGCAACTGATGCATCAGGATCTTGAGGGACTGGTGCAAGATATCCACGCACAGTATTCCCGTCTATTCCTGTGCCGTTACTGGAATATACTAAGTCTCCTTCAATTGTAATATTTGTTAGGCCATCTCTATCCCATGTATCTGGAATATAAGTCATATTAACTAATTCGATTTCTAATGGCTGAGGACAAGGGTCTATTGGAATCCAACCTAAATCTGCACCATTGGAAACACTCCTTAGATGGATTTCAGCCCATACTCCAGCATTAGTGCTAGAAACTTCATATCCATCTGCTGTTTGCTCTCCATTCACAAATCCAGAAACTTTACGTGCAGGAATCCCTGCAAGTCTAGCCATTGTTACAAATACTGTAACAAAGTCCGAACAAGTTCCTTCTTTTGAATTATTAAGAATATGCCAGACAATATCATCACTTGGATCGACTCCCGAACCATTGAAATTGATTTGATAAAATAATGTTTCATTTCCTTGTCTCAAGTAGTTTGCAAGTGCTAAGGCCATTCCAAAACCACTTGTTTCTCCAGAATCTGCAATTACTTCTTGTGTAATTGTATCTACAATCGATTCATTAGAGACTCCATCTGAGAAGTAAGATGGTAAATTTAATTCTAATGAACTTGGAACATGAGGTTCTGAATCATCAAATTCTGCTTCTTCATACCACAATTGCTTAGCTTGAGTTGTTAATTCGAATAAGGGTGCACCATCTGCAGTAACCGTAGAAACTCTATCCCATCGCTCAAGTTTTGAAGTTGGATCTGCCCAAATATCTAATGCTTCCCAATTGTGAGGCATTGGAACTGTAAGACCACTTGTAATCGGAGAATTATAAGCCATATTCCAACTTATTGTACCATTAGAATATGCAGAATCTGCAATCCAAGTAGTGTTTAGATAATTTGGACTCATAAGTTGTGTTGGATGTGATGAAGCATCTATTCCATATCCTCCACCAGTATAATTATCATAAGTATTAACTCTCCAATATAGTGTTGAATCTCTGTCTAGTAGATTACTCGTAGTATTAGCCCAGAAAACCACATTTTCATCCGTCACATCATCTGTTGGGTCGAAAGGATCGTAATTAGAACCGTTACACAAGGTTGACCAAAATTGAGGAGGACATTCTGCATAATCAGACATTCCCCCACCATCGGTATCTGGATTTCTCCAATCTGTACCAGTAAGATTTTCTATTGAATCTGGAATCCCATCACCATCGGTATCTTGAGGATTTATATCATCTGAAGGATCATCTTCTGGATTAGTGCCATCGAAATATTCCTGATAATCACTTACCCCTCCATTATCTGTATCAAAAATCAAAGGATCAGTTACGTAGACATCATTACCGCCGCTTAATACGCCAATATATACTAAATTACAACCAATAGTTGTTTCAAAATAGTCATTAACTCCATCGTTATCAGCATCTAGTGAATTTTCACATGCAACCAAAGGATCTGTAGCACCCATTACTTCATCGTAATCATTTTGACCATCTCCATCCGAATCCACATTTGTATGGTTTGAGAAATATCCGAAAAATGCCGTTCTCTCTTGCCAGTCTGCTAGACCATCACCGTCAGTATCATAATAGTCATCATCACAATATTGTCTTGAAGTGAATATAGTTCCATCTGCTTCTGCATCCATCCTACACCATGAGCCATCTTTAGCAAGTACAATATCTCCACCACTTGGAGCTACATTTACATTATTTAGTTGGTTCCCAACTCTGGCTGCATAATCAAACTCAGTTAAAATTCCCGTTGTACTTTGATACCATCCTTTCCCTCCATCAGGATTAAAAGCACTGGCATCACTTAGAGTCAAAGTAGCACTACCCCAGGAACTAATTGTTGATACTTCATCAACTAATGAATCACAAGGATCAGTACCATGCAATGGATTTACTTCGTCTCCATCTAGGACACCTCCATAATCAGTATCTGCATTATTCCAATCGGTACATGTCAAATTTTCTTCCCAATTATCGATTCCATCCTCATCAAAATCACCCGTATCTTCTCTACGCGTAGGGTCGCTTTCATTTCCGTCAATTTGACCGTTGAAGTTTACATCTTCATCTCCATCGTCCCATGCATCTCCATCTGTGTTGTTATTTCGAGGATCTGTTGCTTGAGCTGGATTACCATATCCACTATTAATCTCCACTCCATCAGTTAATCCATCACCATCTGTATCTGCTTCTGTAGGATCCGTTAACCAAATCATGACTTCGTCTCCATCTGAAATTGAATCTCCATCAGTATCTGGATTATTTGGATTAGTTTGTGTATTACCATCGACTTCTGCAACAAGATTAGCACAACCATTAGGTCCATCTCCAGTAACTGGATTACATGGACTTTCAGTTCCTGTCATTACATCAGAAGGTGCATAATGTGATGGTGCTGGCCAAAAACAATCAGCAGCATTACATTGAGTATCCCAACTTGGATTTATAAATTCATAAATATTTATCATTCCATCTCCATCAGGATCTCCTTGTGCACCATTATTACCTGTTGGATCTGTAGGATCTAAACCATTAGCAACTTCCCAACCATCACTTAATCCGTCAGCATCAGTATCCCAGCCATATGGATCTTCATCAATCAAACCATCGCCATCATCGTCATTACTTCCACAAACAGCATCACCATCATTATCAGAATCTTGAGCATCTATTTGCCCATCATGATCATTATCAAATCCATCAGAACAAATATCTCCCACAGGGTCTTCATCACAAAGAATTACTCCACCAACACCATCAGCACCAGAATCTCCACAACCTGGTTGATTGTATTGGAGTGCATCTTCTTCATTCCAATTATTTACTGGAACTGTGCCATTCCACCAAACACCATTATCCAAAACATCTGGAGTGTTTGAGTTATCCCAATTGGCTGGAAGGCCATAATTATATTCTTGTAAATTAGTTAACTGATCTCCATCTGGATCCCCAGTTTGTCCATCATCTCCTACAGATGCACTTAATGGATTCAATCCGTATTTCCACTCCCAACCATCTGGAAGTCCATCCCCATCAGAATCCCAATTTTGTATCTGAGTGTTTAATAAATATTCAATTGATGTAATTAATCCATCTCCATCTTGGTCACTTGAAGCCATTGCTTGCCACGATCCAAACTGTATTGTAGCAAATGTAACCCCTAAAAGCATTATAATCATGAAAATTGAGCGCCTTTGCTTGATTATTAGCAAATTTATCTCATTCTCTTTAGCGCGGCCTGACTGTATTTCTGTGTATGAAATCATCTCACCTCAACAGTAGCCGGACAAAGAGGGACTTAAGGGGAATGGTACGTTGTTCATACAAGACTCCCCCTATAGGGGGAGATATTAAGCATCTTCAACTAGTTCTACTTCTTCATAAATCACTGGTTCTGGAACCTCTTCAACAAGTTCTTCAAGAGTGTCTATTCCTTCAGAATCATCTCCTAATGTTTCTTCTAAATATTCCTCATCAGATACATACTCAATTCCAGAGACAACAGCACCGCCTCTTCTAGAAAACCAAAATACGGCCATAAGAACAACAGAACCTAGAACTCCAAGAGTGACTGGGTCTGGTTCACTGAATAATTCTGACTGGACCCTACAAGTTATACTATCTACATTTGTTTGAATTCTTACTGTTTTTACTGTCGTAAATTCTTTTCCATATGCTTCATTTAAATCTAGTGGTTTAGCTGTAATCTCAAAATCATACACTTCATTATGCCTCATACAAGAGGGTGAATCGATTCTAATTGTGAAATTCTTTTCACTGAATGGTGCAACAGTTAATAATTCACCACCATCTTCTGATTCTAGAGTTACTTTCCAATTATCTCCTATTGTAGATTCTAATTTCAATAATACTAATGCTTCAACATTAGCAACATTATAAACACGCATTTCAATTTCTTCAAACGAATTTATCCCAATCAATTCATTTGCTGATGTTTGTGTAATTTCTATCTGAGGTTCATCTTCACCAACAAATACAGTAAGAGGCATATCAAAATATTTAGGTTCTATTCCTGAATCAGCTTCTACTTCCTCGATTATCCTCAAATAAATTGTATGATCTCCTGAAAGCATACCCAGACTTGGTGTGATGAGTAATTTTATTTCAGCAGAATCTCCTGAAGATAATTTTAAATTTGTAGTTAATGAACTATTGCTATCATATATTTCAAAGTCCCAGGTCCCATAATAATCCTTCTGAGATACTAATTCTCCATCTGGAGTTAAAATTGTTTTATCCAACAAACTAGGATTTTTTAATTGGAAAGTAGTTATCTGTGTATCAGATTCAGAAGCAGTACTAGTCACTTTAATCCTAAATGTCTCATCATTAAATTCTGGATTTTCACAGGTTGAAAGTTCAATATTAACATACCCTAACGGTGAAGCATCACAGTCATAAATTACCGTAGAATGCACACCAAAGGTTCTTTGAACTGTAAAAGAAATTGTTGCTCTTAATGTTAAATCGTTAGCACTAGTCACTTCTAAGGTAATCTTACCAATATCTGGTGCTTCACGATCTATTGGTGGATAAACCTCAACTAAAACGGTCTCAATAACATTTGAATTAACATCATCTGTAGGGTATGCTCCCTGATTTTTAACAATCGCCTCTCCTGTATTATTATTCACAAATGCTGCATCCCATTGATCTGGAACTTCAAGGAATTTCATCCTGAATTGATCTACATCAAATCCAGTATTTCTAATATCAAGATAAAAATTACCAATTCCTTCGAAATCTACGAAGTTTGAAGCATTAACATCAAAATCATCATCTAATGAATCTCCAATTTGTATTTGATGCTCAGCATCTTCAAAAATTGACAAACGTGGATCAGAATAGACATCTATTTGTTCAACATCAAGCAATATTTGAGAAACATCTGTAACTTGAGAACCGTTTACTTTAGGAACTGCAATAATATTAATTGTAGTAGGTGTTGTAGACATATCTTCAGCTGGTGCTTTAATGAGTAATGTAGGTTTAATATTAGTTCCTCCGTAATCTAACTGATATCCTCCAACAGGCTGATCAAATTCAACTTGCCAATCATTTGTCAACGGAGGTTGTATAGACAATTCTACAGAAATTTCATTATCTGCATAACCAATATGGGTTAGTGAAAATTCCAGCCTACTAGTTTGATCTGGAGCAACCAATAATGTGTCTCCCTGCTCATCTGATAGTTCAAAATCAACACCATAAGTATGAGAGATTAATGGTTCGTGACTAAATATTACTGGCGAATTATGTTGTAAATCAGTCACTCTTAATTCTAGTGGATAAGTCCCTGCTTTTAATCCTCCTTTTTGATAACTATAAATTACATTCCCTACTAATCCTCCATTATCTAATTTCAAATCATTATTTGAAAAAACATATGAAAATTCTGAGATTCCTTGAATTCCATCTGGGTCATCAAGAAAGACTTCTATTTCCTCTATATCTGCCCTACCAAATGCACTCCTAATATCAACTGAAATCTGCATATTGCGATCTTCATCAGAATCATGAGGGTACCAATCAATAGTTTCTACATCATTCCATCCTGCACCTTCTTTATGCACTTTAAGTGTGCTTCCAGATAGTGTATTTGTCCTCACATTAAGATATGTTTCTTGTTGATCCGACTCAATATCACCAAAAAATATCTTCACATCGCACCCTCCACTGCCAAAACCTCCTGAATCACAATTATTCTGGGAAACGACTTCTAATTCAACTTTCAAATATCCATCTGATTCTATTAAGGTAGTTCCAACATTCTCTAAGAGTAGACTTTCATCATCTGGATCATCGCAACCACTATCTCCCAAACCACCGAAAGAATTACTACAAGGATCATCTAATTCCTCTGTCACACTAGAAATAACCGTTCCTGTATCGGTTGTTAATCTTACTCTCATCTCTGCTGTTGCTCCATCTGGCCCCGAGAATTCATAAAACACATTGAAGATTATTTCATTATTTACTCCACTAATATTAATATCTGAAAGTAAATATGGTGTTGTAAATTCTGCAGTATTTTCAATAATGCTCACAGATCCTTCATTTCCGCTACTTGGTTCTTTTGTGGTTATTTTACCATCAGATGTAGGGAAATCCCCTGAATCAATATCAGACTGGGTTTTAGAATCAAAATAAAATCGATAATCTTGATTTGGAGTATCTGCATATTTAACCACTGGTGAAATAGATAAATCTTCAGTTTTAGATTCTACGGAAATTACTGAAGAGAAAACTGAACAAAACATCATTAAACAAAGCACCATTACTTTCGATTGATAAAAAAACCGCGACATTATTACTACCCGTTAACAAGTAACCGTACGAGTAGAGCATTAAACGGTTTGCCGTCTTATGTACAGAAGTAGGTAATTTTAGCAATAGTATCCTACTCGTTGAAAAACTAGTTCGGTTACGGAGGGTCGCTGGGGTACCCGAGTGGTCAAAGGGGCCGGACTTAAGATCCGGTGGCGAAGCCTTCGTGGGTTCAAATCCCACCCCCAGCACTTATTCCTCTTCTGTACCTTCATTTGAATCGATTGAAGAAAAACGGTCTACAAATTCGTTGTAATCTATCTTTCCATCTGAATCTTTATCAATATCTCTCATTAAAACCTTCATTTGTAATTTTGAAAGCCCGATTCCAAATTCTTCAATAGCGGCTTCTAATTCCTCAGTAGATAAATTGCCGTCATTATTAGAATCAAATTTCTTAAATGCCTCTTTTAGTTCAAGGTTCATAGATTCTCTAGCATCATTAATTCTATCTACCATTAATTGCTCCATCTGAGTTGCAACCTCGCCAACAAACCATTCTGCTTCTCTCCTATGCATTTTCATTGAATATCTACGTCCTCCGACAAACAATGTTAATCTTCCATTTTCATCGGCATCTATGTCTACGAAATCATCTAAATTCCAAATTTTAGATTTCAGAGGGATAATTCCTAAAAATTTAGCCTGTAATGAGATATTTGTTGCAGAAATATTCAACCTATGTCTTGATTCTAATTGCCCTGTATTTGAATTAAAGATAAGCCAATAAGCAATTGTCAGTACAGGGAATAAAAATACCCAAATCAATTGATTGTAATCTTTATCTCCAATAGTTCTCAAATACCACATTGAAATTCCAATACCAAAAGAAAACATTAATGAAACCCAAAAAAATGCTAATGCTGATTGTGTAGAACGTGTAGGTATTGTAGTATATACGCTATTTACTCCTTTCCTAAATCCAAATTGTATAGATGGAAGCCTTTCAGGTCTTGGCCATCGATCGGGATATCTAGCTAACTGTTCAACTACTCCCATTCCATGTTCATCCCTTCTGACTAAACGCCCAGTATGTTCTTTTAGAGGAAGTAATAATTTAGCAGCAATTCCATTCATCATATTCAACAAGGAGTTTTCATCATAACTTTCTAAAATATCCACCCATTCATCATTATCTAATTTTAATTGCAAAGTCCATAAAGCAGGTAAATTATTATTTTCACGAATTGTTCTTAATGCCTGAATTGAATCCTTTTCATACATCTTTTCTGCTACGCCTACCTTAAAATGTAATCCTGAATCATCTGCAGTTAATTCCATTTCACTGGAAATACATGACTTGCCTGAAAAACTACCTCCTACAGAAGAATCAGAGAGGTCTATTGCTGTGGATTGAAGCCATCCCATGAAAAGCCGAGTAACAAGAGATATATGATTATGCACTTTTTATTTACGTATTTTTGATGAATTTATTATTTTAATCCGCCATCTACACTAATTATTTGTCCTGTGATATAATTTGGACCATCTGCTAAAAATAATGCTGTTTGTGAAATTTCTTCAACAGTTCCTTCTCTATTCATAGGAATTTGATCCATAATCTCTTGTTTACCTTTTTCATTAAGCCATTCTGGGAACATAATAGCCCCTGGAGCAATCCCATTGACCCTTACTTCTGGGGCCAATTCATACGACAGACTCATTGTCAAATTATACAAGGATGCTTTACTAGCACAATAATTACTATAATTAATCCAAGGACGATTATAAGAGGTGTCAACCATATTAATTACGCAACCTTTAACAATTTTTAGTTCAGGTAATAGCCCTTGGATTAAAAAATAAGGAACCTTTGAGTTTATCTGATGCATAGCATCCCATTTCTCTTGAGTAACTAATGAAAATTCTATTTCTTCATATATCGAAGCAGAATTTACAAGAACATCAATCCCTCCTCTTTTCCTTACTATCTCTGTATTCTTTACGTCTTTAATAAATCGATCTAATTCAGTAGTTAAATCGGCTTTAATAAGTGCTGCATCCACTCCCATCCCACGAATAGTAGAAATTACTTCTTCTGCTTCTTTTTTCGAATTATTATAATGAACTAAAACATCATACCCATTTTTTGCAAAGTGTATTGCAATTGCCGCACCAAGTCTCTTTGCAGAACCAGTAATCAAAACAAGTTTATTGAATTCAATTGTTGACTCAGTGTCTCTTCGGTCCATGTTGTTGCCTATGCTTAACACGTTTGAAGGTTCTTGATTTAAAAACTCTAAACAACAAACACTTTTTGAGACTTAGGATATAGGGTCTACTGATTAGGATGGCTGGACAACGTCTACCTGTATTGCAAGATGCGGATTCATCAATTAAGAAAAGGCCAAAAACTAGATTGCCTGAGTGGTTTAGAGTATCATTACCTACTGGAGAATCATTAAACGCATTTAATAAAATAAAATCTACTATTACAGAAAATACACTCAATACTGTTTGTGTTGAAGCAAGATGTCCTAACATCCATGAATGTTGGAGCAGAGGTACTGCAACGTTTATGATCGCAGGGCAAGAATGTACGAGAGGGTGTAGGTTTTGTGCAGTAGGTTCTATAAAAACTCCTCCACCATTGGATGAAGATGAACCAAGAAACCTTGCTCTTGCTGTTAAAAATATGAATTTGGAACACGCCGTGATTACAGTAGTTAATAGAGATGATTTGAGCGATAGTGGAGCAGCACACTATAGAAAATGCATTGAAAAAGTAAGAGAAGTTTGCCCTGAAACATCACTTGAATTACTATGTAGTGATTTAGCAGGAGATAAAAACGCACTATCTGTTCTATTAAAGAATCTAGAACTAGATGTATTTGCCCATAATGTAGAATGTGTCCCTAGATTAGATTCCAGAGTTAGAGATAAGAGAGCATCATTTAATCAGTCTCTAGACATCTTACGCTGGGCTAAGGAATTAAGGCCTGAAATCATCACAAAGAGCAGTATAATGGTAGGCCTTGGAGAAACAGATGATGAAATTATCAAAGCTATGATACTATTGAGAGAAGTTAATTGCGACATCATCACAATAGGACAATATCTTCAACCCAATAAAAAATTATTACCTGTAGATAGATTTCCTAATCCTGAAAAATTCAAAGAATGGGATATTTTGGCCAAGGAAATGGGATTCCTAGGGGCTGCTTGTGGGCCCTTAGTACGTTCATCTTATCGTGCAGGTATTCTTTATAGAAAAATAACCAGAAATTAGAAACAGTCAAAGAGAGAAGGGAAGAGGGACTATTATGAGTGAGGGAGATAAGGCAAGCAAATCCACTCCTTTCCGGGTAGGAAATCCACCTGCTAGACCTGGTGAGAAACCAACATTCTCAAGTTGGGATTTTCAGCCTGAAGATTTAAAAAAATTAGACCCACTCAAATGTACAAGCAAAGATACAGAAAAACACGCATATGGATTATTGCGGGTTCTAAATGATTCTAATGATGCGAAAGGAGAATGGGATCCAAAGTTAGATCCAGACACACTCCGAATGGGTTTAGAATACATGATGAAGTTAAGAATATTTGATGATCGAATGCTGAAGATGCAAAGGACGGGAAAGCTTTCTTTTTACATGAGGTCTCTCGGTGAAGAGGCAATTGCAATCGCTCAAACTATGGCTTTGGAAGAGCAAGATTGGATTTTTCCCTCATATCGTCAGCCTGGTGCGCAATTTGTCAGAGGTAGAGACATGGTTTCGATGATTTGCCATTGTATTGGAAATGAATTAGACAATGTAAAGGGTAGACAAATGCCTGTACACTATACCTACAAAGAAGGTAGATTTATTTCAATTTCTAGCCCAGTTGGTACTCAATTCAGTCAAGCAGTAGGTGTTGCTATGGCAAGTGCTTACAAAGGTACTGATGAAGTTACAATTACTTGGTTAGGTGACGGGACTAGTGCTCAAGGAGATTACCATTATGGCCTCAATTTTGCCAGTGCATTCAAACCCCCTATAATTTTAAATGTAGTAAATAATCAGTGGGCCATTTCAACACACAGCAACCTAGCTACTGGAGGTGTTAACTTTGCATCGAGAGGTCTTTCTTACGATATTCCTTGTTTTCGCGTGGATGGAAATGATTTCTTAGCACTATATTCTATAACAAAATGGGCTGCAGAAAGATGTAGGGCTGGATTAGGTCCAACTCATATTGAAATATACACATATAGAGCTGGCGCACATAGTTCATCTGATGATCCATCAAGATATAGGCCAGGTGATGAAGCAGAATTTTGGCCAGGAGGAGATCCTGTTGAACGTCTAAAAATGCATCTAATCAAAATTGGCGAATGGGATGAAAAAAGAAATAAAGAACTAACTCAAAAAATCGATTCAGAAGTCATGGCTGCCTATAAAGAAGCAGTAAAATATGGAGATTTGGCCAATGGGCCATTTCCTCCAGCATCTACTATTTTCAGTGATGTTTATGAAGAAATACCATGGCATATACAAGAACAAAGAGAGGAATTAGGAAAGTGATAATATGGCAGAGATGAATATGATTCAAGCACTTAATTCGGCATTAGACATTCAATTAAAGAAAGACGATAGTATAGTAATTTTTGGTGAAGATGTAGGGTTCTTTGGTGGTGTATTTAGAGTCACAGATAAATTACAACAAAAATATGGAAAACATCGTGTTTTCGATTCTCCTTTAGCAGAAGGAGGTATTGCTGCAACTGCTTTTGGTATGGGGATTAATGGACTTAGACCTGTAGTAGAAATTCAATTTGCAGACTATATCTTCCCTGCATATGATCAGATTGTAAATGAAATCGCTAAAATCAGATATAGGAGCGGTGGCGAATTTTCTACTCCAATCACATTTAGAACGCCTGCGGGAGGGGGAATCAAAGGAGGAAATCATCACTCTCAATCTCCAGAAGCACAATTCACACATACACCTGGAATAAAAGTAGTTTATTGTTCAAATCCAAATAATGCCAAAGGATTACTAACTGCAGCAATAGAATCTAATGACCCTGTCATATTTTTTGAACCAAAAAGGTGTTACAGAGGACCATTTTATGGAGACCCTCACAATGTCCCTACATGGGCAGGTCATCCCAAATCTGAAGTTCCTGAAGATTATTATAAAATCGAATTGGGCAAAGCAGACATAGTACAAGAAGGGACTGAATGTACAGTAATTGCATGGGGTGCCATGGTACATGTGGCAGAAGAAGGAATTAAAGAAAGTGGGATTTCTTGTGAATTAATAGATTTACAAACACTACTTCCATTCGATAAAGATACAATTATTAATTCCATTCAAAAAACAGGCAGATGTGTAATTGTACATGAAGCACCAAAAACCAGTGGCTTTGGTGCAGAAATATCTGCCTCAATTCAAGAAAGATGTTTCTATTCTCTTGAATCGCCAATCACTCGAGTTACTGGCTGGGATACACCGTTCCCACATTCTACTGAATGGGATTATTTACCAAGTCCTGAAAGGATAGCAACAGCAATAAGGAATACAATAGAGGAATGAAACATGGGGAAAATTGAATTTAGATTACCAGACATAGGAGAAGGTGTCGTAGAAGGAGAAATCGTTTCTTGGCATGTAAAAGTAGGAGATTCTGTAAAAGAAGATGACCCCATATTAGATGTTATGACTGACAAAGCAACAGTTACAATTCCAAGCCCAACTGATGGAATTATCAAATCAATCCAAGGAAAAGCGGGTGAGATGCTTAAAGTTGGACAAGTATGTATTGTTTTTGAAGTTGAAGGTGGTTCAACAGAAGAAGAAGTAGTAGAAGTTACTGAAAAAGAAACGATAAGTCAAGAACTTAAAGAAGAACAGATTGTGGAAAAAGAAGTAAAAGCCGCAACTAAACCAACACCTCAAGTAAGAAAAAAGGGTGAAAGAGTAATGGCAAGCCCTGCAGTTCGTAAAAAAGCAAGAGAAGTTGGTATCGACTTAAATGAAGTAAGTGGAAGTGGACCTGGTGGAAGAATTACACATTCAGATCTTGATTCATGGAAAGCAGCAGGATCTCCAGTTGCTGCTGCAGGAGTAAAAAGAACAGCATTATCTGGTGTAAAAGAAGTCCCCGTAATAGGATTAAGAAGGAAAATTGCAGAGCAAATGAGTAAATCATACTCATCGATTGTTCACTTTTCATATTTCGAAGAAGTTGATGTAACAAACCTTGAAGAATTAAGAGTTCATCTAAACAATAATCGAAATGAAGGGCAACCAAAATTAACATATTTGCCATTCATAATGCAAGCACTCGTAAAAGCATTATCTGAGCATCCAAAATGTAATGCTCATTATTTAGATGAAGAAGAAAAGATTCTACAATATGAAGCAATAAATTTAGGTATTGCAACACAAACAGATAAAGGATTATTTGTTCCAGTAGTTAAGAATGTAGAAGCACAAGACATATGGGAATCTGCTAGTGAAATGATGAGAGTTTCAAAGGCTTCAAGAGATGGTACTGCAAGCATTAAGGATTTACAAGGTTCTACATTTACAATTACAAGTTTAGGCAGGATGGGAGGTTTAGGAGCAACTCCAATAATTAATCATCCAGAAGTTGGTATTTTGGGAGTGCATAATGCTAAAGACACCCCTGTTGTCATTGATGGTAGAATTGAAGTGAGAAAAATAATGCGCCTAAGTTCTAGTTGGGATCATAGAGTTATAGATGGCTGGGATGGAGCGATGTTAATTCAAACTCTTAAGAAATTACTAGAACATCCAGCTACAATTTTCATGTGAGGTGAATCATCATGGAGACAAAGAGATGTAAAGTTCTGGTAATTGGTGCTGGCCCTGGTGGGTATGTAGCTGCTATAAGATCTGGACAATTAGGAATGGATACAATAATTGTAGAAGGAGAAAAGGCTGGAGGAACATGCTTAATCAGAGGATGTATCCCCTCGAAAGCAATAATTCATGCTGCTCATAAATTCCACTCACTTTCCAAACATAACACGAAAGAGGGGCATATGGGAATTAAATTACCATCTCCCGCTGAATTAAATTTGGCCGATCTAATTTCTTGGAAAGAAGAAATTGTAAATAAATTAAATAAAGGCGTTGAAGGACTGTTAAAGGCTGCCAAAGTCAAACTTATTTCTGGATGGGCTAAATTTATTGATGCAAAGACATGCATTGTTACAAATTCTGAAGGAGAAGTAAGAATTGAAGCAGAACATGTAATCTTGGCTAATGGATCAATACCAATTGAATTGCCATTTATGCCATTTGATGAAAATGTAATTTCAAGCAGAGATGCTTTGGAATTAAATGAATTACCAAAACATCTAGTTGTTGTTGGAGGAGGATATATTGGACTTGAATTAGGTATTGCCTACAAATTACTAGGTTCTGAGGTAACAATAATTGAAGCAATGGATAGTGTGTTACCAATCTTTGATAAAGAATTGAGAAGACCTGTTGAATTATACTTAAAGAAAAACAAGATTACTGTACATACAAATTCTCTTGCTAAAGGTGTAGAAAAAACAACAAAAGGCATTAAAATAAATTATACTGACTCTAAAGGTGCTCAAAAATCATTAGATGCTGATAAAATCTTAGTTACAGTTGGAAGAAAGCCTAGGTCTAAAGATTCTGGCATTGGAAAAATGGGAGTCAAAATGAATGAGCAAGGTTTTGTTATTGTTGATAATAAATGTGCAACAAATATGAGAAATGTTTGGGCCATAGGAGATGTGGCAGATAGTGGAGAAATGCTAGCACACGTTGCTTCAACTCAAGGGGAGATGGTTGCTGAAATTATCGCTGGAAACATAAGAGAATATGATCCTGTATCAGTGCCTGCAATAGTATTTACAGAACCTGAAATTGTATCAGTAGGAATGTCTCCAGATGAAGCAAATAAATATTGTTCAGAATTAGAAACTAAACTATTGACTGGAAAATTTCCTCTTGCTGCAAATGGAAGAGCACTTACAATGGAAGCTGAAAAATCAGGTGGTTTCGTTAGAGTTCTTGCAAGAGAAGATAATCATCAAATCCTTGGAATTCAAGCAGTTGGAAGTTCAATAAGTGAACTATCTGGTGAATTCTCGCTTGCTCTTGAAATGGGTGCGCTATTGGAAGATGTTGCAGGGACTATCCATGCACACCCCACAATGACAGAATCATTTCATGAGGCAATTCTAGCAACACTTGGCCATGCAATTCATATCTCTTGAGGATAAAATATGCGTAGCGTAGAACTCATACAATATTCGTGTGAGGAATATGACAAAATAGATAAATTAATGAAAAATATGCAAAAATTAAGAATTAATGATGAAATTAAGGATTCTATAATATTTGTTGAGCACCCTGAAATAGTCACCATTGGACCTAAAGCAAAAAAAGAAAATATTCAACCCCCTAAAGATTATCCAAGAAGATTTGTTGATCGTGGAGGAGGTTTGACATGGCATGGGCCAGGGCAATTAGTTGTATATCCAATAATCAAATGGGATTTAGATGATGAAGTGAATACAAAAGTAATTATCTCAAAGTTAGAAGAATGGATAATGAAATCGTTTTCAGACTTAGGAATTATTGGAGCAAGAGACGAGCGTATGAGAGGAGTATGGGTAAATGGGAAAAAAGTTGCAAGTATTGGTCTTTCATTTTTGAAATGGGTTTCTAGGCATGGTTTGTCAATAAACTACGATACTCCCAAGAAAAGAGTTGAATCATTAGAAGGATGCGGTTTAGAAGCTGGAATTACTTCATCATTAATTGCAAATAATCATATTACAAATAGAAAAGAACTTGAAAAGGCATTAATTAATAATATAAATTCATTAAATAGGAAGATTATCAATTAATTTTTCAATTTTAACCAATAATTCCATGCAATAAATCCAAAAAAGAAACTAGTTAAATGACCCATAGTAATGTAAATATTCATTCCATTACTATACCTATTCCATATTTCAAACATAATTATAAAAGATGGTATCAACCACTTTTTTCTTGAATAATGTGATAATCCCCCTAAAAGTCCAAACATTCCCAAAGAACCACCCATAAAACTACGATTCAAAGCTCCATTGAAAAATTCAGAATCAGGATCTAAATAATGCCCAACATTCATCACAATACCAATTAGAAGGCAACTTACAGTGATTGATAGGAAGAAAAGTATCATTGCACTTTTTGGGCTTGTTCTTGCTTCAAAAGATTGAGCGAAAATTAAAAATCCATAAATTACTAATTTAAGATGTGGTGGATCATTATGGAAATATGGAGAAGTAAAGAAAGACAACAGATATTCATGGGGTTTAGAAAAAAGTTTGTTAGGCCATATTGCACTAGAACACGATAATTGTTGGATAAATGTATCACAAACACGACCACCCCAATGTCCAAAACCTAAAAAATACCAAATTGAGATGACAATTAACAAATAAGAAAATGAGAAGTACCTGGATTGTATTAGAACATAAGGACGTAAAAATTTACCTTGTGAATCACATAAAGGAAAAACAAATGGGAATAACGGTTTTCGTTTCATATTCTTACCTAAATCCATAAATCATTATTTCAATGAATTAAAAAAGGCTGTCAAATTATCCTCATATTCTTCTGTATGGCTCCAAATTGAATCTACATGATTTGCATCCTCAACATACCATGCAGTCACATTGACATTATTTTCCAAAGCTAATTTTTCTAATGATTGTGAGTGAGATATAGGAACTAAATCATCATCATAACCATGACATAAGAACATAGGCCTTTCTCCAGCTGATAATGCTGAATTTGTTGCTGGAATTTCATTTGGATTTACTCCAATAAATACTTCAACCCATCTTATTGCAGAACTTCCTAAGAACTTAGGAACTCCAAGACCTTCTAATTGATCCTCGACTAAGATTTGAAAATCAGATGGAGCAGCCTCTAACCAAATAGCAGATATTCTTTCATCCTCTGAAAAAGCAATCGAAGCGGCTATCCCTCCCAATGAAATACCCATAACACCAATTTTATTTTCACTAACATTTCTTGAATCTATCAAATAGTCTACTGCCCCTAATACATCTAAATATTCTGTTTGACCAATTTTCATATAGTCGTCTACCACAGTACTATTCCCATATCCTTGTAAATCTATAGAAAGTGCGTTTATTCCGTTTTTATATAACATTGCAGAAACCATTAAGGGTTCATGTTTACACTTTCCATTTGTACCTACTCCATGAGTAATAATTACTGTTGGAGCTTCTGAATCTACAAATTGATACCATCCATTTATTGTCACTCCATCACTCCTACTTGGAAAATTTACTTCCTCAAATGGAAATTGATATCCACTTACATTCATTTCTTGCCTTAATTTAATTCTCTCTTCACCATTAGCATAATTAAGATACCAATCTTCATCATCCATATCCCAATCACTAGGTGTATTTTCTTCAAACACTCCACATGTTTGAGATAATTCCAAACCTGATTGAGTAGCTATAACAAATCCTAATCCAGAATAAAGAATGGGGATCAATAACATAATCACATATAAGATAGAATAAATTGCTAATTTTGCTTTGGATGATTTTGTATTCAGAGACTCTCTTGATTTTACAATAAAACTAACATAAAAGATTCCAATTAGACCAACAAGTATTATTGTAATTGAACCATATCCAGGATCACCTAAATGAAATGTTGAAATCGCAGAAATTACCACCATTAACAAGATTAAAAGACAGATTCCTAATTTAGCATGTTTTGGTATTGTTTTACCTGTGTAATAATATTCTAAAATGGCAGAACCAAAATATTTGTTTGTAAGGGACCAACGAAATAATTTTTCACTAGAGATAGAAAACAAAAAAGCAGCTGGAACAGCCCATGACACAGTTGGCCAACCAGGGATAAAAACACCAATAATTGAAAATAATGTAAAGATACATCCAAAAATTAGGGATAACCATTTTTTCAAAGGAGCGGAAGTAAGCAAGTACTTATCTACAACTTCATCTACTTTACTTGTCAATGATAACCACCTTAGATTCTTTCAATAATTACTGCAATACCTTGTCCGCCACCAATACATGCAGTTGCTATTCCATATCTTCCACCACATCTTTTTAATTCATATGATAATGTCAATATCAATCTTGTTCCAGTAGCTGCAAGTGGATGTCCTAAACCAATTGCTCCACCATTAACATTTACTTTTTCTACATCAATTTCAAGTTCTTTAATACAAGCTACAGCCTGACCAGAAAATGCTTCATTTATTTCCCACCTGTCTATATCATTAACTGAAAGACCTGCTTTTTCCAATGCCTTCTTACTGCTTGGTACAGGCCCGTAAGCCATAATCGCTGGTTCTAAACCTACAATTCCCCAAGACACAATTCTTGCAAGTGGCACGTCACCATCTGATTTTGCTCTTTTTCCAGATTTTAATACTAATGCGGCTGCTCCATCAACTACTCCTGAGGCATTTCCAGCAGTAACTAATGAATCTGGACCAAAATGTGTTCTTAACTCGGATAATGATTCTTTAGTGGTCCCTCTTACAAAGTGATCTTCATGTGAAGAATTGATTAATCCTGCAGTAGTTTCTACAGGTACTATCTCATCAGAAAATAAATTATTATCTACACTATTTTCAGTCCTACTATGACTTAAAACAGCAAATTCATCCGCTTCTTCCCTAGTAACTCCTACTCTTTTACATAATTCATCACTTGTTTGTGCCATAAACATATTACAAGTTCCGTCAATTAAATTTGTAAAAAGGTAATCTTCCATGTCTTTCTCAATTTCTGTGCCTGCTTTAGGAGGCCTGCCTAATTTATACTGATCTCTTGAATTTCTTAATACATGAGGCGCCTGACTCAAATTTTCCATACCTCCTGCTACAACTACTTCAGCTTCTCCAAGCATTATCATCTGCGAGCCTGAAACAACTGATTGTGCTCCACTGCCACATAAACGATTTAATGTCAACATAGGTACTTCTTGTGGAATTCCTGCATTTAATCCTGCATGCCTCGCTCCAAATATTGCTTGCCCTGATGTTTGAAGTGCATGACCCATAATTACATGATCAACGATTTCTGGACTTGTTCCCGTCTTTTCTAAGGCACCTTTGATTGCAATTGTTCCAAGTTCTTCTGCAGAAAGTGAGGATAGCCTTCCTCCAGATTCTCCATCTCCTCTTTTTCCACCTAGCCATTCACAAAAAGGTGTTCTTGCCCCTCCAATAATTACAACATCATTTTCGTCCATGACAAGGCGACTCAAGTCAAGCATATGAGTTTAAGTAAAATCATTAGTAATTACAATGCCCCAAATATTCCAATCATTGATGCCGCAACCCATGCTCCAGACATACTTCCCAAATTACCTAAAGCAGTTACAAGCAATACTTTTCCAGCAGAGTTATTCCAATAAGATTTCCAATCTTCTAATTTCAAAAAATTGGTTAAATCCTCTGTAGTTGGTTCATCCATTTTCATTTGAACATAACCCGCAAACCAACCTGCTGCAAGAAATGGATTCAAAGAAGTTATGGGGGATGCCAAAGCAGCAGTAATTACTGAAAATATATGCCCTCTTGCTAAGATTACTGCTAACGCTGCACATATCGAATTAGATAATGCCCAAATAGTCAGTATTTCTGTAAATTCAGCAAAGTCTCGTTCCAATGCTGATTTGACAATAAACCCAAATAATACCATTGGTATTATCCAAGGAACGATTTTTTGATAAATTTTCTTTTGAGGGACATGAGATAATAAACTAACCCTCTCTGAATTAGATTTTTTTATTGATGATAAATGCTTCTTCACACCTTCTAGATGGCCTGCTCCTATTACTGCAAGTACTTTTCCAGAGGTACTTTTTTGACGTATATGATGTGCAAGGAATTCATCTCTTTCATCAACTAGTACTGACCCTGCTCCTGGTGCTACTTGCTTTAATTCCTCCATCATCATAGTCATTAAATCTTTATTTTCTAGGATTTGATTTACATCAAATTCTTCATCGCCCTCATCCTCTCCAACTAATGATAAAAGTAATCTAAATTTTTCACGAAATTTCATTTTTTTCCAAGCTCTTCTTAATGTCACTTGTATGTCTCGATCAATTAAGGCAATCTCTTTTTTATTTTGTTTGGCGATAGAAATTGCTTCTATTAATTCTGCACCAGGTTGCATATCTTCACTAAGGCCAAGTTTTCTTTGCTCAGAGGCAAGTAAACTCTGCATAAGTATTAGTGGAGCCTTTCCTTCTTTGATTACCTTTAGTAAACTTTCTTTATCTAAACGCCTATTCTCAGAAAGTGCTTTAAATCTGCTTTGGCATAATTCAACAGCAACAATATCTGGATCCCATCTCTCTATTTCACTCCTAACTAAGTCAACTGAATCCTTACTTATATGCGCAGTCCCAACCAACAGTATACTCTCTTCTATAGAGATTACCAAATTACTATCTTTTTCCATAATATCACCTATTCATTCATTATTGCGCTTAAAACACTAGTTAAATCAACGTGTTCTTCAACATCATGTACTCTAATAATGTCAACACCCTTCAGTTGACTAAATGCTGAAACTGCTAATGTTCCAGGCAATCTTTTTTCAATAGATTTATTATTTGTCAATTCACCAATAATTGACTTTCTACTTGCTCCGTGCAAGATACTAAATTGACCTCTTCGCATTTTTTCTATTCCTCTTAGCAATTCTAAATTATGAGTTAATAACTTCCCAAAACCAATTCCAGGATCAAGTATGATTAGCTCTTTCGGATAACCATTACTTATCAGATCATCTGCTTTTGAAAATAATAATTCGCAAACTTCATCTAAGCAATCATCATAGTAAGGAGATGCTTGCATATTTTTGGGATTATTTTGCATATGCATTATGCAAACAGGTATCCTCTCAGAAAGTACTAATTCAAACATATCTCTATTTCTTAAACCCGAAACGTCGTTAACCATTAATGCACCCGCTAAAATTGCTTGTTTGGCTACTTCAACTTTTTTTGTATCAATGGAAATTAATCCATTCGGATTAATCTTTTTTAGTTCTTTAATTACAGGTATTACTCTATCTAATTCTTCTTCCAAGGATACTTCCTCTGAACCTGGCCTAGTTGATTCCCCTCCAATATCTACCCATAAAGCACCAGAAGCCCACATTTCTAACGCCGTAGTTATTGCAGATTCTCGTCCCTTTCGAGATTCTTTATGGAAAGAATCAGGAGTTACATTAACTATCCCCATAATCCTAGGCTTGTTCATTAAATCTTTGCGTATGAATTTAGCAAGTTCTGGCAATGTTGGCCGCTGATGCTCAGAAGGGCTAGAACTCGCCATGTTACCCCGCTATGCTTGCGAGTCTTTATCAGTTAGCAAAACTGCCAGTGTATAATGGATGAGGAGGCGCCGTTGATTTCTACCAATGATATAATTGTAGAAAATGGTGTTTCAAATGAATCTGGAGGAATTGATCCATGGCAATTAGCAGATGCAATTCTTGAAAGAATGGATGTCAAAGATAGCCATACTATTGATGAAATGATCCATAAAAGAGCTGTTTTATCTGGTACAATCATAGGGGGCTTACTTCTATTTTGGTGGCTTGTTTTCATAAAATTTAAATCTACTACATTCAATGAACCTGAATTAATATTACAACTTGACTATGAAATTATTTCTGCGATACTCCCCTTGTTAGTTTTTGCTGGTTCTGTACTTAACATGATGAGTAGAGAATTAGGTAGACCAGGGCCAGGAACTATTGCAGGTTTCTTATTATTAATCTCCGTATATTTCATAATTGAGCCATTAGGGATGCTTCTTTTCAACCAAACTGATGCTGACATGAGCACGATATTATGGCTTTGCTGTAGACTAGCAATAATTGGAACTGGAGTATACGTAGGTTCTAAAATGCTAATGGAAGCATTCCTATTATCTTGGGTAAAAAGATTTTTAGAAATGCATGAGGCAAGCATTACGAAAGAAACTTCTAACACTGGAAATATTGAAATTAATGAAACTCAAACTCTAGAATAATTCAAAAGGTGAATTCGTGTCTAAACGTCCATTTCCTATTACGGTCCTTAGAATTGGATATAGAGTAGGTAGGGACCCTAGAATAAACACACATCTTGGCCTTGTATCAAGAGCATTAGGAGCTAATGAATTCTTGGTTTCTGGAGATAAAGATCATAAAATGTTTGAAACAATTAACCAAGTAACAAAAACATTCGGAGGGGAATTCAATACAAATCACATAGAATCTCCAATGAATTGGCTCAGGAAATTCAAATCAAATGAAGAATCGGGAGTAAATGGAACGATAATACACCTGACAATGTATGGTGAAGACTATAGGAAAATTGTCAAAGAGGTACCCAAAGATAAGCCATTAACCATAGTAGTAGGAGGTGCCAAAGTCCCTGCTTCAATATATAGAACCGCAGACTACAATGTATCTGTGGGCAATCAACCACATAGTGAAGTTGCAGCACTAGCACTACTTCTAGATGCAATACATGAAGGAAATTCAGTAGACCAAGAATTCTCAAATCCAAAATTAGAAATAATTCCAGAGTTAGAAGGAAAAAATGTAATTGACCATGGTTTTTTTCAAAAAAATAGATTAAATATAGAAGAAGAATAGCAAAAAAAATATTGATTTTATCCTCAATCCTTATTGAGTCTATTCGACGACATTGACTGATGTCGGCGTCTAAGAGGAGCGGAGGCGGATTTAATCCGGGCTTAGGACAATTGGGAGTAAAGAACCCAATTAGTTTCGCAGATGCGTCTGATAAACTAGTTTTAGCTAAAAATAAAAGTTCTATATTACCAAAAGGAGCAGAGGGAAAAGGAGTATTGCTTCTGGCAGATGGAAGTAGGTTTGAAGGAGAATTATTCGGAGCAAAAGGAATTGCACAAGGTGAATTAGTATTTACTACAGGAATGACTGGTTATCAAGAAAGTCTTACTGATCCTTCTTTTGCGGGGCAAGTTCTAACTTTTACATATCCACTAATTGGGAATTATGGCATACACCCCTCATCTTCAGAAAGCTCATCTGTTTGGCCTAGAGCACTAATTTGCAGAGAAGTGATTGTTCATCCAGACCATAGAGATTCCATAGGCAATGTTGATGAATTATTAAGAATCCACGAAATTCCAGGATTAAAGAAAGTTGATACAAGAGCAATTACAAAAAAAGTAAGAGAATATGGAACATTATTATGTGTCATGGGACCTCTTGATGAAGAAGATGAATTAAGAAACATACTTGATACAATTGAAGATCCATCCGCAAATGACTTAATTAGAACTGTTTCTATTTCAATACCGACTCTCGTAAATGAGGGTGCAAAGGATAAAAATGGAACTTTACTCCCTAGGCTTGGGGTTCTAGATTGCGGCATAAAATACAACATAATAAGGGAATTAACAAAAAGATTTGAGGTTTTATGGTGTCCTCCAAATATAAAATTTGATGATTTGGTTTCAAAATGGAAAATCGCAGCATTATTTTGCTCAAATGGCCCTGGTGACCCTGCACAGAAGGAAAGTGCTACTTCCGCGAGGAAAACATTAGCAGCTGGAATAAAATCCGGCATACCAACAATGGGTATTTGCTTAGGACACCAACTACTAGGGCTTGCTGCGGGCCTTGAAACATATAAGATGCTTTATGGACACAGAGGCGCTAATCAGCCGGTAATTAACTTAAAAACAGGAAAAGTTAGTATTACCTCACAAAATCACGGTTTTGCTGTTGCTGATCCTCTTAAAGGAAGGTTAGCAGAACATCCATCAGGAGTAAGTTCTGGAAAAGAAGAGAACTTAATAGGGTCTAAAGTCAAAGTATCGCACATTAATGCAAACGATAATACTGTTGAGGGTTTAGAAGTCATTGGAAAACCAGCATTTAGTGTACAATATCACCCTGAAGCTTGCCCAGGACCTAATGATGCATCAAAATTATTTGATGAATTTGAAGAATTAGTCAGGAGTTGTCTATAATGCCAAGGAGGAACGACATACACAGGATTCTTCTACTTGGAAGTGGACCTATAAGGATCGGCCAGGCTGCAGAATTTGATTTTAGTGGATCTCAAGCATGCAGAGCATTAAGAGAAGATGGTTTTGAAGTGATACTAGTAAATTCAAACCCTGCCACTATTCAAAATGACCCTGAGATGGCTGATGTCGTATATATTGAGCCATTACTTCCAGAGGTCGTTAAAAAGATAATTGAAATAGAAAAACCTGATGCTTTACTTGCTGGAATGGGTGGGCAAACTGCATTAAACATTGCTACAGAATTAGCAAATGACGGCACTCTTGACAAATATGATGTGGAATTGATAGGTTCTGATTTAGACGCTATTGAAAAAGCAGAAGATAGGGCCTTATTCAAAGACATTTGTGAGTCTATAGATTTACCAGTGCCTAAAGCAATTGCTTGTAATTCTATTGATGAAGTAATCATAGCAGCTGAAAAATTAGGCACTTGGCCATTATTAGTAAGACCTGCATTCACATTAGGTGGCCTTGGAGGTGGAACTGTTAATAACATAGGAGAATTAGTTGAAGTTTCATCACTAGGAATAAGAAATAGTAGAATTAACCAAGTCCTAATTGAAGAATCAATACTAGGTTGGCAAGAACATGAATATGAGGTTGTAAGAGATGCAAATGATAATTGTATCATTGTCTGTACTATGGAGAACCTAGATCCAATGGGAGTACATACGGGGGAAAGTATCGTTGTAGCTCCTGTTCAATCATTATCAGATAAAGATCATCAATATCTTCGAGATTGTTCCCTTAAATTAATTAGAAAATTAAACATATGCGGAGGATGTAATGTTCAATTTGCTGTAAATCAAAAAAATGGCGACATTAGAGTAATCGAAGTAAATCCAAGAGTCAGTAGATCATCTGCATTAGCAAGTAAAGCAACAGGATACCCTATAGCCAGAATAGCTGCTAAAATTGCAATAGGGTACTCATTAGATGAATTGCCTAATCCAATTACAGGTCATGGCACTACTGCTGCTTTTGAGCCGACACTAGATTATTGTGTAGTAAAAATCCCTCGTTGGCCATTTGATAAATTCAGAACTGCAAATAGAACATTAGGTACTTCTATGAAATCAACAGGAGAAGTGATGGCAATAGGAAGATCATTTCAAGAAGCATTCCTAAAAGCCTGGGGAAGTTTAGAAACGGGAAACCCTCATCCTAGACCTCTTACTAAAGCGGATGAATCAGAAGGAGAAGATATGATTCTTCGTGCAAAAGAAAAATTAAGTGAAGAAGTACTTACTAACTGGCTAGAAGTTGCAACAGATAGGAGATTGTCTGCAATTTTAGAAGCATTTAGAAGAGGTTGGAGTGTAGATAAGATTCATGACCATACAAGCATTACTAAATGGTTCTTATACAGAATTGAAGAAATAATAGACATAGAAAATGAAATTGTTAATTCAGGTAATTCACCTGATGAGATCGAAGAAGAATCTCTAAAAGTTTGGAAAAGATATGGATTTAGTGATGCATACATAGCAGATGCGTTAGCAAATTTCCCAACTAAAGGATGGAAGTTTTTACGAGAAAGCCAATCTGAAATTGCCGTAATGACTCAAAGGCACAAATTAGGCATCCATCCAAAATACCGTATGGTTGATTCATGCGCAGCAGAATTTGCTGCTACAACACCCTACTATTATTCAACATACGAAGAAGGAACAATCAATAAAGAAAGCGGAATTGATTTAATTAAATTCAAATCTGATTCTCCAAAAAGACATGTCGTTATTGGGAGTGGACCAATAAGGATTGGACAAGGTATAGAATTTGATTATGGATGTGTTCATGCAGTTAAATCGATTAGAGATCATGGTGATGAAGCAATTATAATCAATAATAATCCAGAAACTGTATCTACTGATTTTGATACATCAAATAGACTTTATTTTGAACCATTAAGCATTGAATATGTTATAGAAATATTACTTAGAGAAAGAGCACATGGCATACTCCTACAGTTTGGAGGGCAAACTGCAATAAATTTGGCATTACCTTTGCAAAAAAGAATGGATATTTTAGAAAAATTCGGATTAAACTTAAATTTACTAGGAACAAGTATTGATGCAATTGATGAAGCTAGTGATAGAGAAAGATTTGAAAACTTTTCAAAAGAAAATGGTTTGAAAATGCCATATGGGTTAACAGGTAAAACATCAGATGAAGTAAGAGCCGCTGCTAATAAAATTGGATTTCCAGTATTAATAAGGCCTTCTTATGTTTTAGGTG